>ERZ773211.55-NODE-55-length-31087-cov-3.73218_pt1 | contig 31087 bp, 32 predicted proteins | sample MGYA00511914_ERZ773211 | MGnify/ENA primary metagenome ERZ773211 (study PRJEB29015, sample SAMEA2738163) | human oral metagenome | biome: human oral; feature: human-associated habitat; material: saliva | place: China | collected 2242 ...
GGTCTTGTAGCTACATCAAAGAAAAAAGAAGAAGAGTAATATTAGAATAAAAGTTCTATAATGATTCGACAAATCCTGTTGGTGAGAAATCACCGACAGGATTTTTTGTATAAAAAGTAATTGTCCAATAATAAGGTGTCTGTTATCCAATATGAACTACCTCTATACTACGAGTAAGAAGTAGAAATGGAGGAAGTAAAATGACAACACAAATTGTGCTACTAAACGTTCATCAAAAAACAACAAAAAGAAGCATACGCTCATCCTAATAATTAGAAAAGGAAAATTAGAATATATTCTTTAAGATACACAGGTGCTTTTTTATTTAATTAAAATTTTTGTAAATAAAAAATATTTTTCGTTCTTTTTCTCGTATATATAAGTGAAGTGTAATTTCTAGTGAAAAGTTACTGGAAGATACTTTCAAAAATACTGAGAGAGGAAGAAATAATATGAAAGAATGAATATAATTAAATAATCTGAAAAAGCTTCTCTATACTAAAGCTAATAAAATGAAAATATAAGACATGTAACTTCTTGTTTTTGTGCGTTATTTAAAATGTAATAAAGCACAAAAGGAAGTGGTAGCAGTGAATGAACATAAAATAAGAGAAATGATAAAACAGAATAAGGGAATCATAACGGCAAAGGAACTAACAGATAATAAAATTGATTCATGGTATCTAACGAATTTGGTGAAAAAAGGAGAGCTTGAAAGAGTAGTAAGAGGTGTTTATTTTGATCCAAATTTTGATAATTATGATGAACTTTACTTCTTTCAACTTCAAAATAAGGCTTGCATTTATTCATATCAAACAGCACTATATTTGCATAGATTAACAGATAGACTGCCTTTTGTTAACGAAGTAACAGTAAAACAAGGCTACAATGCATGGCGTATTAAAGATTCGGTTATTGTCCATCAAGTAAAAAAAGAATGGTATGAATTAGGTAAAGCTGAAATTAAAACGGATATGGGAAATATTGTGTGTGCATATGATATGGAGAGAACAATTTGCGACTTAGTAAGAGATAGAAAAAATCAAGATCCAGAGATATTTTCAAAAGCTTGGAATTTGTACATTAAGAAAGATTCTAAAGATATTTGGAAACTAAGAAAATATGCCAAAGATTTTGGAATAGCAAAAAAAATAGATGAAATACTTGAGGTGATTGTATATGAATAAAGATAGTATCACTCAAAAACTAAGGAATAAAGCAAAAGAACTAGATTTAAATTATAATTTAGTATTAAGCAAATTTTTCTTTGAAGACTTTATAGAGGACAATATACAGGGAAGGAAATAAATTATAGATAACAGATATTGATAGGAGAAAGTTATGGATAAAGAAAATATTTTTTTGCAAAATATAAACACAGAGAAAAACAACAATCAATTTGAAGAGATTGTTATGATTGTAGAAAATGCAAAAGATCGTGCATATAGAAAAGTAAATGAAGAACTGATTTTAATGTATAAAGAAGTGGGGAGATACATTAGTCAAAATACTAAGGAGGCATCTTATGGCTCTGGTTTTGTTGACAATGTGGCTAAATTTTTCTCCACTAACTATCCTGAATTAAAGGGATTTAACCGTAGAGGACTTTACAGAATGAAGCAATTCTATGAGTTGTACAGTGATGATGAAAAAGTGTCAACACTGTTGACACAATTGAGCTGGTCTAATCATTTGAAAATAATGTCTGGATCTAAAAGTAAAGAAGAAAGAGAATTTTATATTAACTTAGTAATTAAAGAGAATTTAACTCATCGTGAACTGGTAAGGCAGATGGATAGCGGATATTATGAACGTTATATACTTTCAAACGATAATAATTTACCTGCTATACAAAGAGCAAAGCAAGAAACACATCATTTGTTTATGGATAGTTATGTGTTGGAATTTCTAGACGCTCCTAAAATAGATAACGAAAGAGACTTTCAGAAGTCAATTCTTGAGAATTTAAAGAACTTTATCTTAGAAATAGGAAAAGATTTTTCCTTTATAGGTAATGAGTACAGGATACAGGTTGGAAATCATGACTACTATATAGATTTGTTATTCTATCATAGAGGATTATCCTGTATGGTTGCTTTTGAACTTAAAATTGGAGAGTTTAAGCCGGAATATGTTGGTAAAATGAACCTATACTTAGAGGCACTGGATAGAGAAGTTAAGAAACAAACAGAAAATCCAAGTGTAGGAGTTATCCTTTGTGCATCTAAGGATGATGAGGTGGTAGAATTTGCGTTAAGTAGGACACTTTCACCTACAATGGTATCTGAATATAGATTAAAATTGATAGATAAGAATTTGTTGCAAAGAAAATTAAAAGAATATATAGATAATGTCGAATAAACAAATTCTTGTAACAAAAAAGCGGAAATAGTAATAAAACTAATCCGCTAGTATACTTTTTACTTAGGGGGAACTGTTAAAGGTTTCCCCTTACTTTTAAGGTCATTATAACAGAAAAATGAAAAAATGTGAATAAATTAAATTTAAGAATAAATAAAAAGGATAGCATGGAATAAAGAGTTAATGATTGCGGAATTTATAACAAAAGAGACGATTCAATCGTCTCGTTTTCTATATAGTATTCAATTTTTCTATTATCATTTGCCCAATTCGTTCAACATCTCTTTGACTTCCTCGTAATTCGAATTCGTCTAATACAGGAAAGTGGAATCGCTCAGCATATTGGCGAGCGGTTAAACAAAATTGTTTGTTAAAGTTTCGATTTCCACTACCGACAATGCCGAAACATTTTTTGTAATTATCATGATAGGCAAGGAAATCTCCAAGAGGATTGGTGAGAATTTCAGTATCCCCGTTATCTACACCATTTCCCCCTTCTAAATAAGTAGGTAAGAAAGCAATAGTAGGATGCTCTAATTCAAAAAATTCTATATGATCCCGAATGATATCTTTAACATTAATTAATTGGATTTGTAAAGAGGATTGTTGAAATTTAAAATACTCGATTAATTTTGTAACAAAACTATGAGTGTTCCCTGTTAAGCTAATATATGCGATTGATAATGATTGAGTCATAAAATCCCTCCCTTTTGTAATATCATAGCATAAATAAATGAAAAAACAACGAAGTTTCTTTAATATTGAAATGTGAAAATGCATAAGACCTTGCTTTTCAAAAACTGTAAAATCGGCTATAATACTAAAGAAACGATTAGAAAAAATATAGAAGTGGAGTTATATATATGTCAAATCAATTAGCAGCAGAAGTTTCTTCACGTAAGACTTTTGCCATTATTTCTCACCCGGATGCGGGGAAAACAACGATTACTGAACAATTATTATTATATGGTGGAGCGATTCGTCAAGCGGGTACCGTTAAAGGGAAAAAGACTGGTAAATTCGCAAAATCAGACTGGATGGAAATTGAAAAACAACGTGGGATTTCTGTAACGAGTTCTGTGATGCAAGTGGAATATGACGGGAATCATATTAATATCGTAGATACACCAGGGCACGAGGATTTCTCTGAAGATACGTATCGTACATTAATGGCGGTAGATAGTGCAGTCATGGTTATTGACAGTGCTAAAGGGATTGAGCCTCAAACGAAGAAATTATTTGAAGTTTGTAGTATGCGTGGGATTCCAATTTTTACATTTATTAATAAATTAGACCGTGATGGTCGTGAACCATTAGAGTTGATTGCCGAATTAGAAGAAGTATTAGGCATTGATGCTTATCCAATGAACTGGCCAATGGGGATGGGGAAAACATTTTTAGGGCTATATGATATTTATAATAAGCGTGTAGAATTAATGCATCCTGAAGAAAATGGGGACAATGACTTCTTACCATTGAATGAAGATGGAGAAGTGGAAGGGGATTATGCGTTCAAACAATCAACTTTATATGAACAAGCCATTGAAGATGCTCAATTATTATTAGAAGCAGGAAATGATTTTAGTGAAGAAGCGATTGCGAATGGAAAATTAACACCAGTATTCTTCGGTTCTGCCTTAACAGGTTTTGGAGTACAAACATTTTTAGATGCCTTTGTAGATTTTGCACCAAGTCCTTCAGCTAAGAAAACAGAATCTGGTGAAAAAGTTGAACCATTAGAAGAACAATTTAGTGGATTTATTTTCAAAATTCAAGCAAATATGAATCCAGCTCACCGAGATCGTATTGCGTTTGTTCGAATTTGTTCAGGAGAATTTACACCGGGAATGGATATTACCGTGAATCGTTCTCAAAAGAAAATGAAATTATCTCATACAACGCAATTTATGGCGGATGCTCGTGAAACCGTCAAAGCTGCGGTTGCTGGAGATATTATTGGGTTATATGATACAGGAAATTTCCAAATTGGAGATACCATTTATAGTGGTAAACAAGCAATTCAATTTGAACCACTTCCACAATTTACACCGGAATTATTCAATAAAGTTGCTGCAAAAAATGTGATGAAGCAAAAATCATTCCATAAAGGAATTGAGCAATTAGTACAAGAAGGAGCCATCCAATTATATAAAACTTACCATACTGGTGAATATATTCTTGGAGCTGTTGGTCAACTACAATTTGAAGTATTCCAATATCGTTTAATGAATGAATATAATGCAGAAGTTGTGATGACTCCAATCGGAAGCAAAATTGCTCGTTGGATTGATGAAGCAGACTTAGATCCTAATATGTCTTCAAGTCGTAACTTATTATGCCGAGACAGATTCGATCAACCAGTATTCTTATTTGAAAATCAATTTGCCTTGAATTGGTTTAAAGACAAACATCCATCGATTGAATTAAAATCATTATTTTAATTAAAACAGCCGTAGAGGAAGAACGAGAATGTTTCTTTCTCTACGGTTTTCTTTTGTGTAAGGAATGTTTTAGGGAAATCTAACTGATTTTCAAGCAAAAATATGATACACTAATGCAGTAGGAGTTGGAGATTATGAAAAAGAAAGCTAATATAAAAACAAATGCCATTCGTATGGTAGAACGTCAAAAAGTTCCGTATCAAATTTTTGAATATGAATGGGATGAAGAACATTTAGATGCCGTTCATGTGAGTGAACAAATGGGCATTTCAGTGGATCAAGTATACAAAACAATTGTATTACATGGGGACAAAATGGGTTATTTAGTAGCTTGTGTTGCAGCTGACCATGAATTGAATTTGAAGGCATTAGCAAAAGCATCTAAAAACAAAAAAGTAGAGCTAATCCCAGTATCTCAATTAGAAAGTTTGACAGGATACATTCGAGGGGGCTGTTCACCTGTCGGAATGAAGAAAACTTTTCCAACTTATATTGACTTACGTGCTAAAGAACAAGAGACGATTCGAGTTTCAGCAGGTAAGAGAGGAATACAAATGGAATTAAAACCACAAGATTTACAACAGCTAACGAGAGCTGAATGGTTTGACAATCTAGAAAATTAATAAGAAAGGAATTTTTATGAGCGAAGTAAAAGAAGAAACAACTGTGAATGAACTAAATGAAGTTTTAGAAGAAATTGTCGCACCTCAAGAACAGGAAGTAGAACGTGTCGTATTTTGGGTAGACGAAACTCATGTCAAAATTAAAGAAGTCCATTATGAAATTGTTGAAGATTACCGTGAAGGGTTTGAATTAGACGCCTTTAATGCTCGTTATCAAGATATTTTTGATAAGTATGAATACATTGTTGGCGATTGGGGACATGAAAAATTACGTCTAAAAGGATTTTATGCATCAAAAAATCGACTAGCCACTCCGGATAAGGATATTGCTTGTTTACAAGAGTATTTATACGAATTTTGTAATTTTGGATGTCGTTATTTTGTACTTCAAAGAGATCCAAATGTAAAACCAGTTGCGGTAGAAGAAGAAGGAATACCGAAACGTCCAAAAAACAAACAACAAAAACGAAATACGAAGCGTTTTAATAATGAACGTGTAGAAGAAAAAAACTTTAAATCAAATTCACAAAAAAATAATCGTTTTAATTCTAAAAAACGTAATTTTGATATGAAAGAAGCACCAAAACAAGATTTTGGGTTAAAAGAAATGACACATAAAGAAAGTTTACATTTGGAGAGTCAATCTTCTCTACAACCAATGAAAAATAAACGTCAAAATCGTAATTTTTCAATGAAGGAAGTTGATCAAACAAAGTTTCAAAAAAATGCACCGATGAAGCAAAAAAATAATCATCCTAATAAGAGATTTGATATCCGAGAAAAACCACAAAAAAGAGGGAATTAGTATGTATAAAGCATATTTTATTGATTTAGATGGAACAATGTACAAAGGTAAAGAACGTATTCCTACAGCAGAAGACTTTATTCGTCGCTTACAAGAAGCCAATATTCCATTTTTATTTGTAACAAATAATGCTACCAAAACTCCACAACAAGTCGCTGATAACTTGAGAGAAAATTATGGAGTAGAAGTGACTAAAAATGAAGTCTATACAAGTGGAGTAGCAGCTATGGACTTTTTAGACAGTCAAAACTTTGGAAAAAAATTAATGATTGTCGGAGAAGAAGCACTAAAAACTCAAGCAGTAGAAAGAGGTTATGAACTTGTAGAAGAAAATCCAGACGTTGTATTACAATCGCTAAATCGTGATACAACTTACGCTGAATTAGAAGCTGCTACTTTAGCGATTCGTGCGGGTGCAAAATTTGTTGTAACAAATATTGACTCTAATCTTCCAAGTGAAAAAGGATTTATTCCAGGATCAGGTTCTATTACAGCATTTTTAAAAATGTCTACACAACAAGAGCCAATTGTGATGGGAAAACCAAGCAGTATTATTATGGAATCAGCTTTGAACTATTTAAATCAACAATATCCAGAGCAACAGTTTACTAAAGAAGATATTGCAATGGTGGGTGATAACTATCAAACAGATATTCAAGCTGGAATTCAGTATGGAATGGATACATTAATGGTGTTAACTGGATTTTCTACAAGAGAAGATTTAGAAGGAGTAGCACAACCTACGCATCTAGTTAATAATTTAAGTGAGTGGAAGGTATAACAATGTCTATAACTATTAAAAGATGGAGTTTTTCTATTGTATTAGCATTGTTCTTATTAAGTACAGCAATTACCTTTGTCATCTTTTTTGAACCATTGTTTCGAGGTGTCATTCTATTATTTGGCTTAGAGCAGCATAGTGGAATTTCTACAGCAACATTAATGGAGAATTATCATGTCTTAATTTCTTATTTAACAAGACCATGGATTAAGGAATTAGTGATGCCAGATTTTCCGAGTTCTCCTCAAGGATTATTTCACTTTGAAGAAGTGAAACGATTATTCATGATTAATTTTGTTATTGCAGCTATTTCTACGATTGTTTCACTTGTTTTGATAAGAAGGTATAAAAAAGAAAGAAAATTATTCCTATTACTGACTCCATTAAAAGGAATATTATATGCTACACTGTTATTTGTCGTCTGTTTAATAAGTTTTTTTGATATTATTTTTGTAAAATTCCATGAATTATTTTTCCATAATTCAGCATGGATTTTTGATCCACGTTTAGATCCCATTATTGAAGTATTGCCAGAAGAATTTTTTATGATTTGTTTTTTAATCGTATTTCTATGGCTAGTATTTGGAATTATGGGAATTAGGAGATGGATTCGAAAACAAGAACACATGTAAATATAAGTATAAAATTTCGTGATTATCTATCGTTTAGAGGTGCCTTTAAGCGATAGGTATTTTTTTAAACTTCTTTTACACTTTTGTCATACTAAAAAAAATTAAAACATGGTATGATAACGAGGAAGAGAATAGAAAACCGAGGAGAAAGTATGAAAATATCAGTAGTGATTCCTTTTTATAATGAGGAAAGAATGATTGAAAAAATGTACAGTGAATTAGTTCATGTACTAAATCAACAAACAACAGAAGAATTTGAAATAATTTTAATTGATGATGGAAGTAAAGATAAAACTTTTGAAAAAATATTAGAAATTTCCAAAAATGATGAGAGAGTTCGCTATTTGAGTTTTAGCCGTAATTTTGGGAAAGAAGCTGGAACAATTGCTGGATTACAATACGCAACGGGTGAAGCAGTTATTTTGATGGATGGAGATTTACAACATCCGCCTGCACTTGTTCCTCAAATGATCGAAGCGTATCGAGAAGGCTACGATGTAGTGAGTGGTCGTAGAACAAGAACAGGTGAAAGCCAATTTCGTACTTTTCTAGCGAATCATTTTTATAAATTAGCGAACCGACTAATGGATACACCTTTAACGGATGGGATTTCTGAGTTTCGCTTATTTAGTCGAAAAGCAGTACGAGCGATTTTATCATTGAATGAATATAATCGTTTTTCAAAGGGACTTTTCTCATGGATTGGTTTCAAGGAAAAAGTCATTGAATATGAAAATCATGTACGTGAAATTGGAGAAACGAAATATTCCTTGAAATTTTCATGGAATTATGCCATTCAAGGGATTTTATCTTTTAATGATAAGCCATTACGTGCGTGTATTAATTTAGGGCTGGGGTGTTTATTACTATCTGTACTATATATTGTGTGGATGTTCATTAAATATCTTATTGATCCAACTTCTTTAGTAAGTGGTTATTTTACAACGATTTTTGCAGTTGTCTTACTAGGGGGAATTCAATTAATTTCAATTGGAGTATTAGGAGAATATATCGGGAAAATTTATTATGAAGTGAAAAAACGTCCTCACTATTTAGTGGATCAAACGAATTTTGAGGAGGAGAAAGATGAGTAAAAAGAAAGTTGTTTACTTAGCAAGCTTTTTCTTGCCAATTGGCATTATGCTTGTTTCGTGGATCATTAATGGATTTTTCCCATTTGGTGCAAAATCACTAATGGCAGTGGATTTTAATGCGCAATATATTGGTTTATATGCTTATTTGAAACATTTCTTTTTAAATGGCGATTGGAATAGCTTTTTCTATTCCTTTTCAAAATCCATTGGCGGAGGAATGCTTGGAATTTGGGGATTTAATTTAATTAGTCCATTTAATCTATTGTATTTCTTCTTTTCAGAACAAAATTTTCAATGGGCAGTGATGTTAACCATTGGTCTTCGTTATGGAGTGATGGGACTTACTTGGACACATTTCTTTGTGAAGCGATATAATGGGTTAGAAAAAAATCCAGCATTTCTTCCTATTTTTGGAAGTTTATATGCTCTGAATGGTTTTAATGTTAGTTATCAAATGAATCCAATCTTTTATGATGGGATGATTATGTTACCTCTTGTATTAATGGGGGTAGAAGAAGTGTTGGATAGAACAGGTGCTAAACGGTATGTTCTATTGTTAGCTTTAGCGTTATTACTGCATTTTTATATGGGATATATGATTTGTATTTTTGTAGTCATCTATGCATTGTTTTATTTATTGAAATCAAAAGATAGAACGTTTAAACAAGGATTTCTTCAATTTGTTCAACTAGGATTTTATTCGATTTTAGCTGTTGGATTAGTAGCATTTATTCTTGTTCCGATTTTGATGAGTTTGGTTTCAACTAAGGGTGGACTTGAAAGTAAGTTATTATTTGAATGGAAATTACAAATTAATCCTTTAGATATTTTTTCTAAATTATTTTTAGGAGCATTTGATAATTCTTCATGGCCAGCAGGTCCAAATTTACCGAATATTTATGTGGGCTCACTAGGAATAATGGGGACGATTTATTATTTTATCAGTTCTACTATTCAATGGAGAGAGAAAGTAGCTTCATTTTTTGTTTTAGCTATTTTTATCCTATCTTGTGTGCATGAATTTACGAGTAAATTATGGCATATGGGACAAAATCCGGCAGGATTCTTCTATCGCTTCTCTTGGATTATGGCATTTTTCTTAGTTTATTTAGCGTATTTAGTCTTAAGAGAAGTTGACCAATTACATTGGAAACCGTCCATCGTTATTGCAGGAGGGACATTAGTACTGTTTGCGATCGTAGTAACGAGACAGTATTCCTTCTTAATTGTTCCACAAAAGATTGCGACAGTGGCATTAATTTTTGTAATGTTATCGATTTTAGTATGGCCTCAAATCAATAAAAGATGGGCATTTTTGGCAGCAGTCACGGCGATTGAATTAATGATGAATGCAACGATTGTCCAATCGAGAGTAGGATATACGGATGCATATAAATATCAAGACGCAGTCAAACAATTACAAACAGCAGTAGCACCTATTCGACCAAATGATAAGGAATTTTATCGTATTCAAGGAAGCTTCCATTTAAGTAAAAATGATCCCTTTATGGCAGACTATCCAGGGATGTCTGTATTTAGTTCCAATCTTGAAAATGCCACAAGAGATTTATTTGAACAATTAGGCAATACCGGCATTAATGCGACCACTTATTACTATGGAACACCATTAAGTGATGCTATTTTTAGTTTAAAATATTGGATGACGCCTAAACCGGTCTATACGAAGGATTATCCAGATACAAGTAAAATGTATGTGTTTGGAAAATATGCGACTCGTTTAGATATTACAGAAAATACTCCTGTAGTTTATGAAGAGGAGAGAACAGAAGTATTTCAAATTCCACAAACTCTTCCAATAGCATTCGGAGTGAATGAAAAATTAGCTTCATTAGAATTAAAAATGAATCAACCAATTCAAAACTATAATAAAATTACAGCAGCTCAATTAGGAGAAGACGTTAAATATTTGGAGATGTTAGCAGCAAATGATATTACAACAGATAATTTTCAAGCAACCGATCGAACAGAAACATATCGTAGAATTGATGCAACTAAACCAGCTAGTATCACGTATTATTTAACGCCACAAACAGATGAAGAATATTGGGTTACGTTACCAACACGTTTCTCAAGAACAGATACAAATCTTATTCGAATTTTTCTGAATGGTGAAGAATATCATTTCTTGAATAATTATCAAGCAACGCAATTCCTTAATATTGCTTCTCAATCAATGGATAAACCAATTGAATTTAAAATCGAAGTGAATACGGACGAAGATTACTCCTTTAGTGGCGTTCGATTAGTCAAATCCAATCGCTCTGTTTCGAATCGTTTTATTCAGGAACGTCAAAGTCAAGCATTGAAGTTGACTCATTGGGATAATTCCCATATTCAAGGTACCGTTACAATTACAGATGATAGTAGTGTCATGTTTACTTCGATTCCATACGATAAAGGTTGGATTGTAAAAGTCGATGGAAAAGTCGTTGAAACAAGAAAGATTTGGAATAGTTTATTAGGTTTTGCGATTACGAATGGAGAACATACGATTGAATTAAGTTTTATTCCAGAAGGATGGAAGATAGGAGTAGTGATTTCCATTGTATCATTTATTGTATTTCTTGCTTTAATTTATAAGGAATGGATTTAATGTTTAGATAAGACTTTAATATATGTAGCAATGGACGCCAGCAGCTTCGCTTTCGCGAATCTCATGGCTAAAATTTGAGCCTAGGTCTCAAATTTTCCAGTAAAATAAGCCACAACGATTTGTGGCTTATTTTACGTATGCTACTAATATAAGTCTTTTCTTTACTTATGGTTCTTAAAAAATTCTTTGAGGTCGTTTAGGCTGATATCGCTACTGTTTGATAAAGTTTCTTGTAATTGACCGTCTTTAAAAACTAATAAAGTAGGAATCGAATCAATATGATATTGTTCTGCAAACTTCGCTAATTCATCTGTCTTATTTTCCGTATCAATATAATAAATTGTAGCATTAATACTTCTTGCAGCCTTTCTTAATTTTGGAGCAAATTCCCTACAATAAGGACAAGTTTCACGTCCGACATAAACAAAACGAAGTTGTCTCTTTAGATCCTTCATATCTTCTTGAATCCTTGAATTATCTAGTTCTACAAAATGACGTGTTGCTTGCACATATTCACTTGAACGATACACCAAAGTATTGTCATTTGAAACATAGACACGAGGATTAATAATAGACATCATGAAAAAGAGACCGATAAATGATACTATGAATCTTTTTCGGGGACTCCAAGTTTTAAAGAAATAATCTTTTATGAATAGAAAATAATATCCAGATGCTACAATGTATTGAAAGGAGAGCCATAGAACTGAAAACTCACTGACAAAATAACTAAATATCATATATCCTAAAAAAATAATTAAGAATATACAATCCCCTTTTGTTAAAAATTTAATCTTAGACATTATACTCAACTCCTTTTACTATTGGATACATGAATCTCATCTCTTTAAAGGAAATGCATAAGAATTAATGATGCAATCATAATGCAACTCCAAATGAATAATATAATCATTTTTCCTTTTTGATTCCAACTTTTAGGGATAAGATATTTTTTTAATATAAAATAACATCCTGCTGTTGCTAGAGCTTGAAAGAAGAGCAATAGGTTGGAAGATTTACTAGTAAAAAAACTGTATATCAAGCAACCTAAAAGAACAATTACAAATAACCAATCCCCTTTTGTTAAATATTTAACTTTAGACATTACACCCACATCCTTTATTATTTTATAATTAAAGTATAGCACTATCTTCCAAAAATGAAAGAGGTTTCTTATGTTTTATGAAAATGTTATTAGCGAAAAATAGTTTAGTAACGATAAAGAATATTAAAGAAAAAATTTTGTACTAGCAGTAATAAAATCTGCTTTAACAGATTTTATTAGAGGAAAATTTGAGACCTTAGGCTCAAATTTTAGCCATGAGATTCGCAATGCGAAGCTGCTGGCGTCCTATGCAAGCTACAAAATTTTTTCTTTAATATTTACTTATGGTTCTTAAAAAATTCTTTGAGGTCGTTTAGGCTGATATCGCTACTGTTTGATAAAGACTCTTGTAATTGACCGTCTTTGAAGACTAGTAAAGTAGGAATAGAATCAATATGATACTGTTCTGCAAACTTCGCTAATTCATCTGTTTTATTTTCCGTATCTATATAATAAATTATAGCATTAATACTTTTTGCAGCCTCTTTTAATTTTGGAGCAAATTCTCTACAATACGGACAAGTTTCACGTCCAACATAAACAAAACGAATCTGTTTCTTTTGAGAATCCATTTGATTCTGAATAGTCGAATTGTCTAGATGAATAAAATGACCAGTTGTTCGTACATATTCACTTGTTCGGTAAATCCAAGCGTTATTTTTAAAAATAAATAACGGTGGAGCGATTAAAAGAGCAACTAGGCAGAACATTATAACAGCTTTTGTTACTTTAGAAAATTTTTTACTTAGAGATGATTTACAACATAAATAGTAAATTCCTGTTGCTACGAAAAATTCATAGAGAATCCAAAGTAAGGAATTTCCACTAATAAAATAATCAAATAGAGAAAAACAAATAAGAAGGATTGAAAACAATTTTTCATCTTTCGTCAAAGACTTAATCTTACACATTAAAACCAACTCCTTTATTATTTTATACTTATATTATACTATAAATTTTTTTGAAAGCGGTTTTATTGTAAACTTACAGAAAATTGTTTACTAACGATAAAAAATACTATAGAAAAAATCTTGTACTAGTAGTAATAAAATCTGATTTATCAGATTTTATTAGAGGAAACTTTGAGACCCTAGGCTCAAAGTTTAGCCATGAGATTCGCAATGCGAAGCTGCTGGCGTCCTTTACTAGCTACAAAATTTTTTCTATAGTATTTATTTAGAGAAATTACGAAATCATACTTTTGTCCCATTGTCGTAGGATGAGAATATGCTATAATTTTCCTAAGAGAGTTGATAAAGGAGAAGTCTTATGAAGAAACATATTATTCAAGCCATTAAGCTATTTTTCTTTGTAGCAGTCAGTTCAAGAGTTTTTGTAAGAATGCATAGTTCTGCAGAAATGTTTCTATTTATTTTATTATGCTATGGAATATTTTTCTATGTGCTATTCCGCAAAGAAATGAATCCACCAAATTGGAAAACATACTTACATAAGGAAAAAGAATTACAAGGGCCATCAGAAAAACAACAAGAGATTTATGAGAAGGCAGGTCTAACAGAAAGCGATGTAGCCTTTTTTAGAGAAAAAATGAATCGAGCAAAAACACAAATTCAAAAAATCGAAGTTTATACAAAACAAAATAATAAACTAGAAGCGATTGCGAATCGTTATCAAATCGTGACCGTTTTAAAAGATTATTTCAAAGAAATTGTCCAACATCCGGAACGATTACATGCCGTTGATAAGTTTTTAAATACGTATTTGCCAGGTTTAGAAGAAATGATGGGAAAATATATTGAAATCGAACAACATATTTCTAAAACACAGGAAACTTACCAAATGTTGGATCAAACAATGGACTTCATAGATGACTGTTGTTTACAGATTGAAGCTGACTATCAAAAATTCCAAGCACAAGATTTTAGTGATTTAAATTTAGAAAAGGAATATATTCAAAAGCAATCTCAAAAAGAAGAATTTGAAGATTTTTAGGAGGAAATATACATGACTGAAAAACAAACAACAGTAGAAGATTTAATTCAAAATCCATTTGGGGAACAAGTAAGCGTAACCCCATTATCAGAAGTGTCTCACGATTTCCCGGCAGCACAAACGGAAGCTAGTCCAAAAAAATTAATCGATACATTGGATGAAAAACATCAAGAACAAGCTCGTGCTTTAGCCAAACAAATTGATGAAACAAATTTACAAGCAATTATTAGTTATGGAGCTGCAGCTCAAAAACAATTAGGGGAATTTTCTCATCAAATGCTTTCTCATGTACAAGCAAAAGATACTGGAGAAATTGGAGATATTTTAAATGACCTAATGGAGCGTTTAAATGAAACAGACCCAAATGATTTAGTAGCTGAAAATCAAGGATTCTTCCAAAAATTCTTTGGAAAAATTAAGAAGAGTATTTACGAAATGCAAGCTAAATATCAAGAAGTTGGCTCACAAGTCGATAAAATTGCGATCCGTTTAGACCATGAAAAAAATGGCTTATTAAATGATAATTTATCTTTGGAACAATTATATCAATGCAATAAAGATTTCTTTGATGCTTTAAATATTTATATTGCAGCGGGAGAAATAAAATTAGCGGAATTACAAGAATTATTAATTCCTGAAGCTTTAGAAAAAGCACGTGTAACAGGAGACCAAATGGATGTACAAGTCGTAAATGACTTAGAACAATTCCTAGACCGCCTAGAAAAAAGAAATCATGATTTGAAATTAACGAGACAAATGACGATTCAACAAGCACCGCAAATTCGTTTAATTCAAAATACAAATCAAGCATTAGCTGAAAAAATTCAATCATCCATTACAACAACGATTCCATTATGGAAAAATCAAATTGCGATTGCGATGACATTATTACGTCAAAAAGATGCTGTAACAGCACAAAGACAAGTGTCAGAAACAACAAATCAATTAATTCAAAAAAATTCAGAAATGTTGAAAATTTCTACCATTGAAACTGCTCGTGAAAATGAACGAGGCATTATTGATTTAGAAACATTACAAAAAACTCAAAAAGATTTAATTGAAACATTAGAAGAAACATTGAAGATTCAACAAGAAGGTAGAGCAAGAAGAAGAAAAGCGGAAGTTGAATTAACGAATATGGAAGAAGATTTAAGACAAAAATTATTAGTATTAAGTCATAAAGAAAAACAAATTCATCAAGATTAATAGGAAAAAACGTATAGAAATTTTCTTATTTTCATAGAATTTATAATTCAGTAGTAAAGATGTAATCTGCTTGTAATAAAATAAACTTGCGATTTTTAAGAACATTCTTTACAATGGTAGTAAATATATTTTTAATGAGGTGAGAAAATGCACGTTTGGATCGTAGTAGTAGCATTATTAGCTTTAGCAGTATTTTTCTTATTCATTTCATTGTTCTTAAAAGACAATCAATATGAAGATGAATTAGATGAATTAAGTGAAGGCTTGTTAGAATTAAATCGAGAAGTGTATTCTTTAAAGAAAAAAATTCAAGAGTTGGAAGGAACACCAATTTATCGTGCTCCTATTGAACAAGCTCCACAACCTGAACCGGAATTTACATTTATTCCTCAACCAGTTGTTGAGCCAGAACCAACTTTCACTCCAAGGTTTGAAGTAGAAGAAGAAGTGATACCAGTATTTGAACCACATCCAACCTATACTGAACCAACTATTTCACAACCAGAACAACAAGAAGAAGAGTTACACAGTATTACTCGCAAACATATCTTGAATTTATTTAGTCATGGTGGCTCATATGAAGAAATCGCAGAACAATTAAATGTTCCAGTTTCTACAGTTCAATTAGTGATTGATAGCTATTTTGAATCGGATTCACATTAAGGAGGGATAATATGAGTAAAACAAAATTTCGCTCTTTAGGTGTTGCGTTTCTTTTATCAGCTATTATTTTAGCTTTAACAACTGTAGCTTGGCCATTTGTCCCAGATTCTTTAAAAAGTCAATTAGACAGTGTTCATTTACCATTAGTAACGGATACTGTTAAAACGACTGAAGAAACTACTGTAGCAACTACAGTAGTTGCCAAAACAACTGAGTCAACGACAAAAGAAACTGCAAAAGTTTCGGATAAGCCTGTTTCTATTACAATTGAAAGTGGTGAAGTTTCAAGTGATGTTGCTCGTAAACTAAAAGAAGCTGGAGTGATCAGCGATTCGAAAGATTTTGTAGATTATTTATTAGAAAATAATATTGCAGAAAATATTTTAGCAGGAACATTTGAAATTCAACCAAATAGTAGTTTTGAAGAAATTGCTCGTACATTAGGAGCTTTACGCTAATTGATAAAAATAAGAGGTAGACACTGAGAAATCGTGTTTACCTCTTTTCTTGTTTTAAGACGAAGATTTTTTCATCCAGATTAGATAACTAAATAAGACAAAGATTAAAATCGTTAAGCTAATAAGTGTTTCAATTCTAACGAATACACTCAATAGAGAATTTTGGATAATTCCTTGAGCCATTTTTAAGGAAGTTGCTGTAACAATGGTTGGGAATGTTAAAGCTGAAAAAGCAGGTTGGAATCCATGTTTTAAGATATAAGGTAAGCGACTCAAAACAAATAAGAAAAATGCCTGAGATGCGATGATCATGATCATTAATCCCCATGTTGGTAATTGCTGTCCCCATACACGAACTAATGATGCCAGTAGTAATGAAAAAGGAGCACAATAGATTCCCTCTTGCCCTAATAATGCGGTAGGAAGTGGTTTTTCCTTTAAGTCTTGATAAATACGTGGATACAAATAAAACGTTAGTAGGAAACCAAAAAGAATCGTTGCATAAGCAATTTCAATGATTCCAACAACAGGATAAGTGAGTGCCGCTACGGCAATCCCAACATATAATACTGTCCATGTTGGAGTTGCAAAAATTTTTTCTTTTGAGGTTAATAGTTGCACTGAAAAATACGTAATTAATCCAACATCTAATAAAAACGAGAACCACCAAAGAAAATGCGCCAAATAGGGAATACTTGGAAGAAGACGAAGGACATAAGTAGATAAGATCATTCCTGCCATAGGGAAAGTAGCCATTCCGGATAAAACGGGCGGTTTTCTAAATTCTCTTTCTGCTTCTTGCCAATCTAATAAATGAGAGATTAAGAAAATAATCCATAATCCAAGTCCTAATAAACTAAATACATGAGATAGTTCAGGTAATGTGTCTAAAATAAGATTTCCTGCTCCCGCTAATCCTAGAAGACAACCTGCAAATGCTAAAGGTAATTTTTTCATAATAGCCTCCAATAATCTTTTTATGAAAAGTATATCACAAAATAGAAAACAGGAACATTTTAATTTGTAGTTTTCTTAAAAAGAGTTTAACTAAAAATTCTATTTCATTTCGTTAAATAATTTTAAATTCTGATAGAATTATTACGAAACCCATTCTAAATTATGCTATAATGGAGCAGTGAATATTAAAAGATGGATGTGAATACATGATTAATAAAAGAAAGAATCGTCCTATAAAGAAAAAATCACATATTCCATTTCGATTAAATTTATTATTTTTTATCGTGTTTTTTTCATTTATGGCTTTAATCGGACGATTAGCGTATGTTCAATTAGTTAAAGGTGATGATTTTATCGCTTTAGTGAAACGTACTGAAACTTCTACTGCAAAAAAAGCAGTTCCAAGAGGTTCGATTTATGATAGTAAAGGAAAAGTATTAGTTGGAAATAAACCAAAATTAGCAGTGAATTATACACGCTCTTCTGATGCTACAACGAAAAGCATGCTTGAAACGGCTAAAAAATTAACAGAGTTTATTACAGTAGATACGAGTAAATTAAGAGATCGTGATTTAAAAGATTACTGGTTTGCCACTCATCCAGATGATGCTAGTAAGTTATTAACGGCTGAAGAGAAGAAGCGAATTACAAAAGAAGGCTTATCCAATAGTCAAACGTATGAGATGCAATTAGCTCATATTACGGATGAGCAAATCAATTATTCGGATAATGAAAAGCAAGTGATAGCTATTTTTACAAAAATGAATAGTGCTTATGCATTATCAACTGTAACAATTAAAAATGACTCTGTAACAGAGCAAGAAGTAGCTCGAATTAGTGAACGTCTTGGAGAATTGAAAGGAATCGATATTGATTCGGATTGGGATCGTGAATATCCTATGGGAGATATGTTAAAGACAATTCTTGGTTCGGTTTCTTCGGAAACAACTGGATTACCTTCGAATAAAGTTCGATCATTATTGACACAAGGATATTCTTTAAATGACCGTGTAGGAACAAGTTATTTAGAAGAACAATATGAACCCGTTCTAAGCGGTACAAAAACAGTTGTTCAAAGTCAAACGAATAATCGTGGGGAAGTTATCAATCATGAAGAACGTTATGGTGGAAAAGCTGGCTCGAATTTAGTGATGACAATTGATACGGATTTCCAAAAGAAATTAGAAGAGATTGTTACAAAAGCTGTGGAAGGATTATCAGATGCAACAGCTGACCGTGTATATGTCGTAGCAATGAATCCAAAATCTGGTGATATTTTAGGGATTACTGGTAAAAAGAAAAAATATAATGAAAATTATGTAGTTACTGGAATCGAGGATGATGCCTTAGGTGCTATTAATGGTGCCTTCGGGATGGGATCTGCAGTTAAAGCAGCTACGGTTCTATCAGCTTATATGGATGGAGTTATTACAAGAGAAGATAATACCATAGTCGATGAACCAATCGAATTTGAAGCATCTGCTCCAAAAAGTTCTGTATTTAACCGTGATGGGAAAATTCCATTAACCGATTTGGATGCGATTGAACGTTCTTCAAACGTTTATATGATTAGATTAGCGATGCGTATGGGCGGTCAATATGAATATAAAAAAGGTGGAAAATTAAATATTAATCTTAGCGTTTTTGATAAATTACGTGAGTACTATGCTCAGTTTGGTTTAGGAGTACGTACCGGAATTGATTTACCAAATGAAGGAAAAGGATTTAATGGTGGAACAGGTGCTGCCTTTTCTGCACTAGACTTTGCATTCGGTCAGTTCGATTTATATACACCATTACAATTAGCGCAATATATGGCAACGATTGCAAATGGTGGAACACGTATTGCCCCTCGTTTAGTAAAAGAAATCCATTCAACAGGTAAAGATGGAGGGATTGGAGTTTTAGAGACAGTTGTTCCAACAAAAATTATGAATTCTTTACAAGTGGAATCTAGTTTAATCGATCATATTAAAGAAGGGTTATATCGTGTAACACATGGTCAAAACGGAACTTCGGCATATACGTTTAAAAATTATACACCATCTGTTTCTGGTAAGACTGGTACGGTAGAAGCGTTCTATGGTGGACCATTACCTCAATTTAAACAAAAAGAAGTAGAAAATTCGACATTTGCTTCTTACGCACCTTCTGATAATCCAGAAATTGTTGTATCAGTAGTAGCACCGTATTTTTCAAATGGCATTCCTTCTGACTTTGCTGCTGGAATTACAAAACAAGTGTATGATGCTTACTTCCATCAAGAAAGTTCAACGGTATCAACAAACTCTACAACAGCTAATGGTCAAACGAATGTTCAATCTACACAACAACCGAATACTCAAGCAGGGAATCGACCTGCACAACAAGCAAACACACAAGCTGGAAATCGAGTACAACAAGTACCCCAACAACAACAACCTGTGAATACTCAAGTTCCTACTGCGCCAGTAAGAAGACAAGGACAATAATTTAAAGAGATAAGCTAATACTATAACGGAGGAGTATTTATGAATGATTTTACAGAAGTAACCGTACAAAAAGAAGTGAAATATCAAGGACCAATCTTTACAGTTGAACAACATTTAGTATCACTCCCTAATGGAAATCAATCCACGAGAGATATTGTCATCCATAATGGAGCTGTAGCAGTTCTTGTAGTGAAGGAAGGGAAAATTTTATTAGTCCGTCAATATCGAAAAGCAATTGAAGCTCATACATTAGAAATTCCAGCGGGAAAATTAGATCACGATGGAGAAAGTGCATTAGAAGCAGCTAAAAGAGAGCTTGAAGAAGAAACACAATTAAGTGCTGATGAATGGACAAAAATTATTGAGTTAGTACCAACTCCAGGGTATTGTACAGAAAAAATTCATTTGTATGAAGCTAAAGGAATTCATCATTTAGAGAATGCTGCTCCATTAGATGAAGATGAATTTGTTTCTATTGAATGGATTCCAGTGGAAGAAGTAATCCAAAAAATTCATCATGGAGAAATCACCGATGCTAAAACGATTATTGCTGTTCAATATGCAGCATTGCATCAATAGGAGAAGATATGCCGAAAGAACCATTATTAACAAGAAAAGCTTTGCGCGAACATGTTGTTTTGCAAAGAAATACTCAAGAACAGCATGAGGTTGAATTAAATGAATCTCCAATTCCTAAAAAAACATTATTAGAAAGATATAATCGATTTTTAACGATTTGGATGATTGCGATGATTGTACTGATTATTGTAGTAATCGGAGTTCAAATCTTTTTATAATAGATAGTTATTCTGAATTCTATGCTAGGGCTAGACAATTCATAAGAGCTTTGATAAAATAACACATATATTTAAAGACATTGATGGAAAAGGGTTATAGAAAATTTCATTATTAGGGAGAAAGGTCAGCGACTGAAAGCCTTTCATGAAAATCTACAACTTTTCACTTCCGAAGTCGCCATTGGGATTCGATAGATGAATAATGGATCGGTTCGTTACCGTTAAGAACGCCGAGTGCCTGCAATGCAGGAATGAGGGTGGTACCGCGATAAATTTCGTCCCTTACAATTTTTAGGAATTGTAAGGGACTTTTTGTTTATTAAAATGATTTATAGGAGGAAACAAAATGAATTTAGCAGAAATGAAACAACAATTTGATGCGATTCGTCAAGATGTATTAGCTGCATTAGAAACCGTTCAAACTTTAAAAGAAGTTGAACAAATTCGTGTGCAACAATTAGGAAAAAAAGGACCTATTACGGAAGTTTTAAAAAATATTAAAAATATCGTTCCTGAAGAACGTCCACAAGTAGGAGCTTTAGCAAACGAATTACGTAGTGTGATTGAAGAAAAAATTGCTAGTATTAAAGCAGACTTAGAAGCAAAAGCATTAGTAGAATCTTTACGTAAAGAAACAATCGATGTTACTATGCCAGGTCGTCCAATGACTGTAGGTACAAAACACGTATTAAGTCACGTTAGTGATGAAGTGGAAGATTTCTTCATTGGATTAGGATACCAAGTAGTAGAAGGGCCAGAAGTTGAATCAGATCACTATAACTTCGAAATGATGAACTTACCAAAAGATCATCCTGCTCGTGATATGCAAGATACATTTTATATTACACCTGAGTATTTATTACGTACGCAAACTTCACCAGTTCAAGCAAGAACAATGGAAAAACATGATTTCTCTAAAGGACCGTTAAAAATGATTAGTCCAGGGCGTGTATTTAGACGTGATAATGATGATGCGACTCACTCCCATCAATTTTATCAAATTGAGGGATTAGTGATTGATAAACATATTACAATGGCAGACTTAAAAGGAACATTAGCTGCATTTGCCAAAGAATTATTTGGTCAAGAACGTGAAGTTCGTTTACGTCCAAGTTACTTCCCATTTACGGAGCCTTCTTTAGAAGTAGATATTAGCTGTTTCAAATGTGGTGGACAAGGCTGTTCAATTTGTAAAGGAACAGGTTGGATTGAAATTTTAGGTTCTGGAATGGTTCACCCGAATGTATTAGAAGCTGCTGGAGTGGATTCAAGCGTTTATGGTGGATTTGCCTTTGGATTAGGACAAGACCGTATTGCAATGTTGAAATATGGAATCGAAGATATTCGTTCGCTTTATACGAATGATGTTCGTTTCTTAAATCAATTTACGAAGTAAGGAGAAGAGAATATGAAATTATCGTATGAATGGTTAAATGAATATTTAGATTTAAGTTCAATTACTCCTCAAGAATTAGGGGAAAAAATGTCACGTACTGGGATTGAAGTAGATAGTGTATCCGTTCCAGGGGAAGGACTAAGTGGATTAGTCGTAGGTCGTGCATTAGAAGTAGTAGATCATCCAGATTCAGATCATCTTCATGTTGTAACAGTAGATGTTGCTGGGGAAGAATCTTTACAAATTGTCTGTGGTGCACCAAATATTGCCAAAGGGCAAAAAATTATTGTAGCGACTCATGGAGCACGCATTGCTGGTGGTCATAAAATTAAACGTGGAAAATTAAGAGGAGTAGAGTCTCAAGGGATGATTTGTTCTCTTCAAGAATTAGGGCTTCCGTCTTCATTAGTGCCAAAAGAATATGAACAAGGTATTTACGTATTTGAAGATGATGCCATTGAAGTTGGAATGGATGCAGTTAAAGCTTTAGCATTAGATAGTGCAATTGTGGAATTGGATATTACAGCTAACCGTGCAGATGCTTTGAGTATGAGAGGTGCGGTTCATGAAATTGGTGCTATTTATAATTTAGAAAATACATTAACACCAGATGAATTTTTAGTAGGGGATTCATCTTCATTAGATCCATGGGTGACAGTTTCAGTTGAAGATGAAGTAGATGCTCCAGCTTATCACTTACAAATTATTAAAAATGTTACGGTGAAACCAAGTCCTCAATGGATGCAAAATCGATTGATTGCAGCAGGCGTTCGTCCAATTAATAATATCGTAGACGTAACGAACTATATTTTAATGGAATATGGGCAACCGCTACATGCATTTGACTATGATCGTTTAAATTCTAAACAAATTCATGTTCGTCGTGCAAAAGATGGTGAAACATTAGTAACATTAGATGGTGTTGAACGTACATTAAATAATGAAATTGTTATTACAGATGGAGAAAAACCAGTTGCCTTAGCTGGTGTAATGGGTGGATTAGATTCAGAAATTATTGAAACTACAACGACTGTTGCATTAGAATCAGCATTATTTGAGCCAAAAGCGATTCGTTTAGCTTCTCAAAAACATAATTTAAGAAGTGAATCAAGTAGCCGTTTTGAAAAAGGAATTAATAAAGCGACTATTTTACAAGCTGGTAAGAGAGCTGCAGCATTAATTGCTGAATTAGGAAATGGTGAAGTAGTCGAAGGAGTAGCTTCTTCTCAATCACTAACATTAGAGTTACCAGTTGTTTCGATTTCATTAGAACGTTTAAATCATGTTTTAGGAACTAACCTTTCAACAGAAGATGTATTACAAGTATATAAACAATTAGCTTATCCAACAGTTGAAGAACAAGGAGTATTCCATGTTACAGTTCCTGCATGGAGATTTGATATTTCGATTGAAGCAGATTTAGTGGAAGAAGTAGGACGTATTTATGGATATGATAAAATTCCTTCTACATTACCAACAACTGCAAGTACACAAGGTGGATTAACTGAGAAACAACGCTTTGTTCGTTGGACTCGTCAATTTATGCAAGGAGCAGGCTTATCTCAAGCGTACTCTTATGCATTAACAACTCCTGAAAAATCTCATTGGTTTACAGTAGAAGAAAGACCAAGTATTCGTTTAGACTTACCAATGAGTGAAGATAGAAGTGAATTAAGACAATCTATGTTACCAAGTTTATTGGAAGCATTACAATATAATGTTGCTCGTTCACAACAAAATGTTCGTTTATTTGAAGTAGGGAAAGTATTCTCGATTGGTAAAAATGGTTCTGAAGATTTCCAAGAGAGAGAAGTGATTGGAGCTGCTGTAACTGGAGAATGGGGGCATGCTTCATGGCAATCACCAGCTCAACCTGTTGATTTCTTCGCATTAAAAGGAGTATTAGAAGCTTATTTTGCAGAATTGAACTGTAGTAATCGTATTCGTTTTGTTGCAACAGATGCAATTCAACAATTACACCCAGGTCAAACAGCTTATATTTATTTAGGTGAAGAATTAATTGGATTTATTGGAAAAATTCATCCAGTGATTCAAAAAGAATTAGATTTATCTGATACATTTGTATTTGAATTATTAGTGGAACCTTTATTAGCAGAAGGATTACAAGATCGTGTGATTCAATCTGTACCAAAATTCCCATCAATGACACGTGATATTGCGTTATTAGTTCCTGTAACAATGGCGCATGCAACATTAGAAGCAGTCATTAAAGAACAGGCTGGTCAATATGTACAATCGGTTACTTTATTTGACGTTTATAAAGGAGAGCATGTACAAGAAGGGTACCAATCATTAGCTTATTCGATTCGTTTCTTAAATAAAGAAGCTACTTTACAAGAGGAAGAAATTAAACAAGCAATGGATCGTATCCAAACAGCATTAGTTGCATTGGATGATGTAACCATCCGTTAAGATGCTACGGAATAAAAGAACTTTTCTTGAATAGCAAGGACGCCAGCAGCCTCGCTCTGCGAGTCTCATGGCTAAAATTCGAGCCTAGGTCTCGAATTTTCCCTACAAAAAAAGTCAGAAATTTTCTGACTTTTTTTGATTTTACTACGAAGAAAATTCTTTTATTCCTTCGCTTGTAACATAAAAAATTATATTGTAACATTATTTGGAAAATTATCACTTGTGTTTGACAGGGAGTAACTAGATTGATATGGAGTGTTTGATTTTTTATAGTTATTTGCTATAATAGTTTTAGAAAAAGAAAGGAAGTAATAGAATGGCTACAATGAGTATTACACGTGATATCACTCTTACAAAAGCTGATTTCGAAAAAATTCAGGCTTCTCAACCGACGAAGTTATTAATTGATATTGCTAAAAAGAATAATCAAAAGCAAGAAAAACCTTCCTTGGCTGGTTTGGTGAAGTTGGTTAAATAACATGAAGTTAGTTGCAGTATCTTTGAATAATATTATTGAAACGTTACGCCAAATAGTTATTTTAAAATATCCTGAATATATCAGTGAAAAGGCCCAACGGCGAAAAATCCGAGAGGAATTTTCAAAAATTGTATCAGAACAAGTTTCTTTTGGACCAAATTCTGATATGTTGTCTTATTTAAAAGAAGCAGCTATTACTACAGAATTAAGTCATCAATCACGAAATTTCATTATTGTTGACGAAGAAGTTTCAGATGATAAATTTGAAATTTTAGGTTTCTTTACTTTAGCATTAAAGATTATAAATGTTAATTATTTAGATCAGACTACACGAAAATCCTTTGTTTTAAGTGGCAAAAGTGCTACTAATATTGACAGTATTCCAGGAATATTGATAGCCCAGTTTGGGAAGAATCTTCATTTTAACAAAATTAGTGGTTCACAAGTTATGGAATTGGTCATTGAAAAGATTCAACAAGGACAGAGTGTACTTGGCGGGAAAATGGTTTATCTTGATAGTGTTAACTGTGAAAAAGTCATTAATTTTTACGAACAGTTTGGTTTTGTGAAATATGGAGAATTAATTGAGGATAAACATCAGCCTGATATATTTTATCAACCGATGGCTTTAGATATGACTAAAATATCTAATATATAGGATTATTTCAATAGATAATTTTTTTTAATAGGGTAAAAAGAAAAAAGCCAGTACTACTGGCTTTTTTCTTTTTATTTGTATCTATTCATGCGGTATGTCAATCGTTTCGTTTCTTTCCCACATTGGAATGCTGCACATTACAACTAGGAAAATGAAAGCTGATTGAATCCAGAATAGTGCTAAGTCAAAAATTCCGTGAACCGCAACAACGACTAAAAATGAAACATATAATCCAACAATTGGACGTTTTTGAGGTTGACGACTCATCTCAATTAAACTACGAACAGGTTTGATACTAGCAATGGCTAATAATAAAGTACCAATATATCCATAACTCAAAATTGTATCAATATAAATACTATGTGCATGTTCATGATAAATCGCACCAATACGTTGATAACTATGCATATACGTTAATGGTCCTTCACCAAATAATGGATTTTGTTTGAAAAGTGTAAATCCTGCATTCCAAATGGAAATACGTTCATCCATAGATGAATCTAATGTTCCCATTCGAACTCCAATATCATTTGAAAACAGGAAGAATAGTCCAATAATAAAGACGCCAACACTTAACCAAAATGCTCGAGAACTTTTAATCGTTGTAAATAAATAAATAATAGCTCCGCAAATAATTGCAGGGAAAGCTGTTCTATTTTGCGTAAAGTTCAAACCGAATAAATTGATAAAACAAGCGATAATACAGATGACTTTCCATTTCCAATTTTTTGTCGTTGTGAAAAGGTAAAAACCAATCATAATACAGAAACAACAAATGATTCCGTAATAATTTGGATTAAAGAATGTAACCTCAGCACGATTTTGATGCCAAACTTGCATATTTGGTGCTAAAAATGAGTAATTAAATTTATGAACAATTTCAAAATGTTCTAAAAAGGCAAATAGTGCAGCAAATATACTTCCGAGTAAAATAGTCTGTAAGACAATATGGAAAAAATCTTGATTAATCCGTTTCTGGTAATACACGAAGAATATCGCAAACCATAAAAATAAAATGGAAGCTGCAATTCCAATTAAATTACTACTTACTACTGAGATAATCGTACTATAAGCAATAAACGTTAATAACACTGGATAATTCAGTAGTTGTCTTAAAATATGTTTCATTTTTCCAGTAAAGATTAGTAGGATAAAATAAAACAAGAACAATGATAAAAACAAGTAAAACGGCAAGAAGATACTGACAATCATTAAATAGAGTGCCAAATCTTGATTTGGGAATCGCTTGATTTTATCAAGGATATACATTAGTTTCATAATAATTCCTTTCTTAAAATGAGAATACTCTCATATGAATGGTATGATATCTGACTCATTTTACCATTTTTCATTGAAATGGGGAAGATTTTTTAGCAGATTATAAGGTTTCTCATAAAAATCATTGGTTTGAGCAACATAGAAGACAAAAAACTGATGATAATGATATGATAATTGTAAATGAAATCGCATAGATATTTTAAATAAAGATGAAAGAGGGAAAGAACATGAGAGAATACGATATTATTGCAATTGGTGGAGGCAGTGGCGGTAGTGCAACGATGAATCGTGCAGCCATGCATGGAGCTAAAGCAGCTGTCATTGAGGGGAATATCATTGGAGGAACATGTGTAAACGTTGGATGTGTTCCTAAAAAGGTAATGTGGTATGGTGCTCAAGTTTCAGAAACATTAAAAAATTATGCAGCGGATTATGGATATACAATTGGAGAAACTTCATTTGATTTTAAAACTTTAAGAAAAAATCGTGAAGCTTATATTGAACGTTCACGTCAGGCATTTTCAAATAACTTCAATCGAAATGGAGTAGACTATATTGAAGGCTATGCTCGTTTCGTAGATAAAAATACAGTAGAAGTTAATGGTGAACACATTCGTGCAAAACACATTGTGATTGCGACTGGTTCATATGCTTTTATTCCAAATGTTCCAGGTAGTGAACTTGGAGGTACTTCTGATGATGTATTTGCATGGGAAGAATTACCAGAATCTGTATCGATTATTGGTGCAGGATATATTGCTGTTGAATTAGCGGGAGTTTTACATGCTTTAGGAGTAAAAACAGATTTGTTTGTCCGTAAAGGTGGACCGTTAAGAGGCTTTGATCAAGGGATTGTTGAAGTATTAGTAGAGGAAATGAAGAAAAATGGTCAACCATTACATACGCATAAAGTTCCTCAAAAATTAGAAAAATTAGATAATGGAGATATTCAAATTTACTTTGAAGATGGCACAACTCATACAAGTCAAAAAGTTATTTGGGCTGTTGGACGTAAAGCAAATATTCAACAATTAAATTTAGAAGCAGCAGGAGTTGAACTAACAGAACGTGGGTTTATTCAAGTAGATGAGTATCAAAATACAACAACACCAGGCATTTATGCACTAGGAGATGTTTCTGGTGAAAAAGAATTAACACCTGTAGCGATTAAAGCAGGTAGAACATTGGCAGAACGTTTATTCAATGGTAAAACAGTTGCGAAAATGGACTATGAATTAATTCCGACAGTTGTATTCTCACATCCAGCAATTGGTTCTATTGGCTTAACACAAGAACAAGCAGAAGCAAAATATGGTGCTGAAAATATTAAAGTATATCAATCAACTTTTGCTGGAATGTATTCAGCGATTACAGTTCACCGTCAAATGACAAAATTAAAATTAATTACATTAGGGGAAGAAGAAAAAGTAATTGGCTTACACGGAATTGGTGAAGGTATTGATGAAATGATTCAAGGATTCGCAGTTGCCGTTAAAATGGGTGCTACAAAAGCTGATTTTGATGCAACAGTAGCGATTCACCCAACCGCTTCAGAAGAATTTGTAACAATGAGATAATAATAATTTGAAGGATATGGATACGTTTGTTTCGGCAAAGGTATCCTTTTTTGTTTACATGATATTAGTTGAAGAATGAAGGAATTGAGTGTAAGAATGAAATATGATAAAATGTATTTACGAAACGTATTTACAAAGAGGTGATTTATATGGCGAGTACTCAACCTGTTAATTTTAGAGCGGATGTGGCTTTTTACCAACAAACAAAAGAAATTTTAGCAGATGAAAAGATATCCTTATCAGATGTTTTCAATGCAGCACTTCGTAAAATTGCAACGGGTGTAATTGATCCCAAAGAGTTTGTAACTAGTGATTTGCAGGAGACACAATATCAAGTTGCTTTTGAAGATTTGAAAAAGGAAATACTGATTGGTCATCAAGAGATTGCGCAAGATAAGTTAACATCTTTAGCAGACGTGAGAAAGGAATTTGGACTTGGATAATTATAAATCTTATCATGTTTCTTTTACAGATCAAGCGAAAAAAGATTTGAGAGGAATTCACGAGTATATTGTGTTAAATTTTTATAGCCAACAATCTGCTGATAGTAAAATTGATCTCATTCTAACGGCACTTGAAATGTTAGAAACTTTTCCAGAAATTTGTCCTTTAGTATCGAGTCGTGGTTATGGTGAATTAACAGATGATGGAAAACGTTATCGATATATGCCAATTGAGCATTACGTAGCTTTTTATTATATTGAGAAAAATGAAGTATATATTTCCAGAATTTTAAGTTCCAAACAAAATTGGGCTAAATTATTCAATAAGTAGAATTAATTCTTTATGAAACAACAAAATAAATTTTAATTGATAGGAGCATGTTATTTTGACATGCTCTTAAAATAGTTTGAGATACTTTGAATAGGAAAAATGACGTTATTTTGTTGAAATGATATTAGTTGAAGAATGAAGCCACAGAGTGTATGATAAATTGTCATAAGATTTTAGGAGGAAAATAAGTGAATAAATACCAATATTTAATTTTTGATTTAGATAATACAATTTTTGATTTCTGGGGAGCAGAAGACTATGCTTTATCTCGTATTAGCCAAGAAGATGGATTAGAGTTTACTCCAGAAGTTTTAGAAGTTTACCGTACAATGAATAAAGGATTATGGGAACAATATGAACAGGGAGAGATTTCTCAAACTTATTTAAATGAAGAAAGATTTGTTCGTTGGTTTGCACATTATGGAATTCAGGTAGATGGAAGTGTTTGTGAGAAAAAATTTCGTCACTATTACGATGATGCCAGATGCATTAGACATTATTCATGAATTAAAGAAAGACTTTGTCATGATTGCAGCCACAAATGGAATTGAAGAAACTCAATTATTACGTTTGAAAACAGCTGGATTAGAAAACTTTTTCGAAAAATTATTTATTTCTGAAGTAGTGGGATATCGTAAGCCAAGTAAAGAGTTTTTTGAAGCTGTAGTAGATCAAACAGAAGGAATGACGATTGAGAATGCATTAATGATTGGGGATAGTTTTAAGGCAGATATTTATGGGGCAAGTCGTATTGGAATGGATACTTGTTGGTATATGGAAACCCCTGAACGACCAACTGAGCCGGAGGAATTGTTGGCTGTGGAGCCAACGTATCAGATTGGGCATTTATCGGAACTGTATAAGATTGTTTTATAATGGATTTGTCTATAGTAGCATGAGGACGGCAGCAGCCCTGCGGTCTCATGCCTAAAAGTTGAGCCTAAGGTCTCAACTTTTCCTGTGATAAAAACTGCAAAAGCAGATTTTATCACTTTTGCTACTATGAAAATCCTTGGGTTCGGACATATATGTTGGGACGTTTAGGATGTTAATGAATTTATATCATAGTAGGATAGATTATTTGGAGATGATAAGAATGGATCATATTGAATTATATGTAAGTAATTTACAGAAGACAAAATTATTCTATTCTAAATTTTTAGTTCAATTAGGATTTGAATTGTTTCAAGAATGGGAAGAAGGATTTTCTTATAAAAAAGAAAGTTTTTATATTGTATTTGTTCAAGTAAAAGAAAAATATCAATTTACTAATTATCATCGTTGCCATGTAGGATTAAATCATTTGGCATTTTCCTGCTCTGATAAAACGATTATCACAAAAATTAGAGAACAATTGATAGAAGAAAATGTAGAATTATTATATGATGACAAATTTCCATTTGCTGGTGGGAAAAATCATTATGCATTATATTTTGAAGATCTAGATAGAATAAAAGTTGAGATTGTATATCATTAGTTAGTATTTAATGGATTTATCTATAGTAGCATGAGGACGCAAGCAGCCACCTATT
>ERZ773211.57-NODE-57-length-30690-cov-4.10648_pt1 | contig 30690 bp, 28 predicted proteins | sample MGYA00511914_ERZ773211 | MGnify/ENA primary metagenome ERZ773211 (study PRJEB29015, sample SAMEA2738163) | human oral metagenome | biome: human oral; feature: human-associated habitat; material: saliva | place: China | collected 2242 ...
GCATTTGGATTGAAACGTGTGGCGTATACAACTTACCAAGCTGTTTCAGGTTCTGGACAAGCAGGGATTAACGATTTAAGAAACGGGGAAAAAGGGGAAGCACCAACGAACTACCCACACCCAATTTACAATAATGTATTGCCACATATCGATGTATTTTTAGAAAATGGCTATACAAAAGAAGAAATGAAAATGATTCAAGAAACTCGTAAAATTTTAGGGTTAGAAGAATCAGTGGCTATTACTGCAACTTGTGTGCGTGTGCCTGTTATGAATTCACATTCAGTAGAAATTAATGTCACTTTTGAAAAAGATACTACTCCAGAAGAAATTCGTGAAGTTTTATCGAAAGCTCCTGGTGTTGTAGTCGTGGATAATCCTGCTAATAATGAATATCCAACACCTTTAATGGCAACTGGTCATGATGAAGTGTTTGTTGGAAGAATTCGTCGTGATATTTCTCAACCAAATAGTTTCCATATTTGGTGTGTGGGGGATAATATTCGTAAAGGTGCAGCAAGTAATGCAGTACAAATTGCGGAGTTAATTGAAGAGAAAGAACTACGTAGAAAATGACTTTTCTGAGGTAGCACTTGGACGCCAGAAGCCCCTTCGGGTCTCTTGGCTAAAAATTGAGCCTGGGTCTCAATTTTCCCTGTACTAGAAGCCAAGCAGCTTCTAGTACTCGTGCTACGCGGAAAAGTCATTTTCTACTTTTGGCGTGGTGTAATGAGAGGGAGTATGAGAGTATGACTTTTCTGTAGTAGCACTAGGACGCAAGCAGCCTCGCATTTGCGAGTCTTGTGCTACGGTGATTACGTGTATGAATAAGAGTTTTTTATATATTTGCATTTTGTATTTACTTTGTTACAATTTAATTGAGAAATTTCAATTTAAGGAGTAAGTTTTTGAAAACATTATGGAAATATGCTAGTTATTATAAAAAAGAAAGTTTGCTAGCACCTTTATTTAAATTGTTAGAAGCTAGTTTTGAACTATTTGTGCCATTAGTGATGGCGCAATTAATGGATGTTGGAATTGCTCAAAATCGCCCGTCCTATATTCTAACGATGTGCGGTTTGTTAATGATTCTTGCAATTATTGGTTTAGTCGTTTCGATTACTGCGCAGTATTTTGCTGCTAAATCAGCGACGGGCTTTGCTAAAAAATTACGTTATGCTTTATTAGAAAAAATTACAACATTAGATTTTTCAACCATTGATCAACTTGGGACGGATTCACTTATTACAAAAATGACAAGTGATATTCAACAAGTTCAAACAGGTTGGAATTTATTTTTACGCTTATTACTTCGCTCACCTTTTGTAGTTTTAGGGGCAATGATAATGGCGTTTATTGTAAATGTGCAAGCAGCTTGGGTATTTGTTGTGACGATTCCTGTTTTAGCGCTTATCATTTATATGATTTTATTAAAAACGATTCCTCTATTTACAAAAGTACAAGAAGGAATGGATCGTATTACTCAAAAAACAATGGAGAATTTAACAGGAGTGAGAGTTCTTCGGGCTTTTAATCGAGTGGAAATTGAACAAAATACTTTTCAAGTTGAGACAGGTGCATTAGCGAATCAGCAAAAATTCGTCAGCCATCTATCGAGTTTAACGAATCCAATGACGATGATTATCATTAATATTGCGATTATTGTGTTATTACAGTTAGGAGCTGTACAAATTGATACAGGAATCTTAACAAAAGGACAAGTTATTGCGTTAGTCAATTATATGTCTCAAATATTATTAGAGCTTATTAAATTAGCTAATCTAACGATTCAAGTAACACGTTCCATTGCGAGTGCTAAGAGAATTGAAGAAATATTGACGATTGAACAACCGGATGAGTTTGCAAAAGAGTTGGATAGCTTATCGGCAAAAGAAGAGACAGATATTATACTTTTATTTGAAAATGTTTCTTTGAAATATGAAGGAGATAATCATGAAGTATTAGAAAACATAACGTTCTCTCTAAAAAAAGGGGAAACTTTAGGTATAATTGGTGGAACAGGAAGTGGGAAAACGTCATTGATTTCATTAATACCTAAATTTTATCGCCCAACAAGTGGAACGATTCGTGTGAATGGTCAATCACTAGAAACTATTCCAACAGAAGAATTAAGACAGAAAATAGGCATTGTTCCTCAAAAGGCAGCTTTATTTAGAGGGACGATTGCTGAAAATTTAAGATGGGGAAAATCAGATGCTACAACTCAAGAATTATATGAAGCATTAGAGATAGCTCAAGCAAGAGAATTGGTGGAGCAAAAACCAAATCAATTAGACTATGTATTGGAACAAGAAGGAAGAAATCTATCTGGTGGACAAAAACAACGCTTGACGATTGCTCGAGCAATCGTTAGAAAGCCAGAAATTTTAATATTAGATGATAGTTTTTCTGCTTTAGATTATGCAACAGATGCAGCTTTAAGAAAAGCCATTGCAAAAGCTCCATTTAAACCAACAACAATTATTGTCTCTCAAAGAGCAGCTTCAGTGATGCAAGCTCATCAAATTATTGTGATGGAAAAAGGAAAAATCGTGGGAATTGGAACGCATGAAGACTTGCTAGAAACAAATGCGATTTATCAAGAAATATATGCCTCACAATTTCAAAAGGAGGAACAGCCTCATGAAGCATGAAAAAAGAGAAGTGTATAAAAAATTATTTCCTTATTTAAAGCCATATGGTTTTCTCTTACTATTTTCTCTGTTTTTAGCAATGATTAGTGTGTTATCTAGTGTATGGATTCCAAAAGTAATCGGTCAAACAATTGATGCTATGATAGGAGCTGGTGAAGTACAATTTTCTATTGTAACAAATGGCTTATTATGGATTTTTGTGCTCGCACTAATTAGTATGGTGAGTCAATATGTGATGAGTTTGTGTCATAATCATATTGCTTATGGCATGGTGAAATCATTGAGAGATGATGTCTTTATTCATTTATCTAAAATACCTCTGAGTTATTTAGATATCAAAGCACACGGATCTCTTCAAAGTATTGTAATCTCGGATACGGAGCAAATGGCGGATGGATTATTACTTGGATTTTCCCAATTATTTACAGGAATCTTAACGATTATTAGTACATTATTTTGGATGTTTAGTATTCAACTGACAATGACAGTAGTTGTTCTTCTTTTAACGCCTATTTCATTTGTTGTTGCATCCTTTATTGCTAAAAAGACTTATCATTTATTTCATGATCAATCAACATTAAGAGCTGAACAATCAGCCTTTACTCATGAAACGATAACGGAGATAAAAGTAGTTCAAGCCTATAATCAAGAAGAAAATGTGTTAGAAACTTTTGATGAGATAAACGAAGCTTTAGCAGACCGTTCTTTAAAAGCTATTTTTTATTCTTCTATTACGAATCCTGCAACTCGTTTTGTAAACAGCTTAGTGTATACGGTAGTAGGATTAGTGGGAGCATTTTTTGTCTTGAACTCTCAATTAAGTATTGGACAATTGGCAGCATTTTTAACGTATGCGAATCAGTATACAAAACCATTTAATGAAATTTCAGGGGTGATGACTGAGTTTCAAAATTCAATTGCTTGTGCAAGTCGTGTATTTGAGCTGATGGAAGAGCCTATTGAAATGGAAGAAGGCAAAGAAATCCAATTACCAGAAATGATTAAAGGAGAAGTCCTATTTGAGCATGTGTCATTTTCTTATCAAAAAGATCAATCACTAATCGAGAATTTTTCTTTAGAGGTAAAACCTGGAGAAAAAATTGCGATTGTAGGACCAACTGGAAGTGGAAAGAGTACACTGATTAATTTATTAATGCGATTTTATGAGGTAGATAAAGGGAATATTACAATTGATGGTATCTCTATAAAAGACATGAGTAGGAAGCAACTCAGACAATTATTTGGAATGGTCTTACAAGAAACTTGGTTGCAATCAGGAACAATTCGAGAAAATTTATTATTAGGAAATCCCAATGCAACAGACAAAGAAATTCAACGAGTACTAATCCAATGCCAATTAGATAAAATGATTGAAAATTTACCACAAGGATTAGAAACACCTCTTCATCGACAAGGAGAAGATTTCTCACAAGGACAGCGACAACTCTTGTCCATTGCTCGAGTTATGCTAAGTCAGCCATCGATGCTGATTCTTGATGAAGCAACTTCTTCTATTGATACAAGAACAGAGTTGAAAATTCAACAAGCTTTCCAAACATTGATGGAAGGAAAAACAAGTTTCATTGTGGCTCATAGACTTTCAACGATTCAAAATGCAGATAAAATATTAGTATTGAAAGATGGACAAGTCATTGAACAAGGAACACATGAAGAACTGATTGCAAGGCAAGGGGTTTATGAACATCTTTATCAAAGCCAATGGATGAAAGAGTAAGAATTTACTTTAATAGAAATTAAAAAGAAGGAAATGACTGTGATGACGGTGAAAGAAGAATTAAAATGGATTTTAAGCCATTTAAATGTTGATGAGTTAGATGATGAACAAGCAAATGCTTTGATTTCGGTTATTTCTTCATTTAAAGATAGTGTCATTCCTACCAAAGAAGAATTAAAAGCGATTGATAAATATGAAAAGGGCGATATGGAATTTGTTGATTTTGAATCATTCGCAAATGAAATGGGCTTTGAATTTTAAATTTTAATGTGAACTAAAAAGACTTTTCTTCAGTAGCAGAACATGTCGTAAGCTACGAGGAAAAGTCTTTTGATTTTTTATTTTAGAGAAGTATTAAGCTTGGAATTCTTCTAAAGCTAAGCTAGCTTCTTCCCATTCCATCATTACTTCTTCTAATGATTCATTTAAGGTTTGTAAAGTTTGTTGAAGTTCACTTGAACGAGTAGGGTTCGTATAAACTTCTTCTAACGTTAATTCTTCGTGAACGGAAGAGATTTCTTGTTCGATTTGATGGAGTTTTTCTTCTAGTTGTTCTACTTGTCTTGTCAGAGTGCGAAGTTGTTTTTGTTCTTCTTTTGAACTTAAGTAATTTTTCTTTGTATCGGTTAAAGCTACTTCTTCTTGAACGACAGGAGTGGCTTCTTCTTGTTTTAAGGCTTCAAGCTCTTGTTTCTTTTCAATATAGTAATCGTAATCACCTAAATATAAGGTACTTCCTTCAGGTGTGATTTCTAAAATGGAAGTTGCTACTTGATTAATGAAATAACGGTCGTGTGAAACAAAGCAAATCGTTCCATCATATTCAATGAGAGCTTGTTCAAGAACTTCCTTACTATCGATATCTAAGTGGTTGGTAGGTTCGTCGAGTAATAAGAAATTATCATGTTCTAATGAAAGTTTTGCTAAAGCAAGTCTTGCTTTTTCTCCCCCACTTAATTGAGCAGTGGATTTTTCAACGTCTTTTCCTGAAAATAGGAAACTACCTAAAATGGTACGAATATCTTTTTCAGGCATCGTCGTATGTCGGCTCCAAAGTTCTTCTAAAACGGTTGTTTTAGAGTTTAGTCCACTTAAATTTTGATCATAGTAACCAATTTGAACATTAGCCCCGAATGCACTTTCTCCAGCAATCCATGGGATTTCTTGTGTCAGAGATTTTAATAAAGTTGATTTTCCAATTCCATTAGGACCAACAATCGCAATCGCTTCTTGTTTGCGGATGTTTAAGTTAATTGGCCCCGCTAGAGTTTGCCCGTCATATCCAATAAAAGCATCTTTCACATTTAAAACTTGATTTCCAGATTCTTTTTGAACAGAAAATGAAAAACGAGCGGATCTTGAATCTGACTGAGGTTTTTCAATTCGTTCCATTTTTTCTAATTGTTTTCTACGGGATTGTGCTCGCTTTGTAGTAGAGGCACGAACAATATTTTTTGCAACAAATTCTTCTAATTTTTGAATTTTCTCTTGTTGTTTTTCATAAGCCTTTTGTTGTAATAAGAAGCGATTTTCACGCTCAGTAACATAGTATGAATAATTGCCTTTATAATATTCGCAAGTGTGATGATGAATTTCATAGACTTCTTGACAGACTTTGTCTAAAAAGTATTGGTCATGGCTGACAATTAGTAGTGATACCGGTGAAGATTTTAAATAATCTTCTAGCCATGTTAATGTTTCGATATCTAAATGGTTGGTAGGTTCGTCTAAAATTAAGACATCATGTTTTTCTAATAAAATTTTAGCTAAGGCTAAACGTGTTCTTTGTCCGCCGGATAATTGTTGAATAGGTTTATCATAATCTTCAGGATAAAATTGGAATCCATGTAAGACAGAGCGGATCTCTCCTTCATAGCCATAGGCATTCATTTTATTTAATTGTTCTTGTAAATCATCATAGCGAGCTAATGTTTGTTGGTAGAGTGATTCATTGGCTAATACGTCTGGATTTCCTAATTTATCAGCGATTAAAAGAGCTTCCTTTTTTAAAGCTTCAACACCTTTAAATAATTCTATCATTTCTTCCCAAATGGTATTTTCAGAATCTACTGAAGCATATTGATCTAAGTAACCGATGGAAAGGTCTTTTTTCTTACTGACCATTCCTAAACTAGGCTCTTCAATCCCTGCTAAAATTTTTAATAAAGTTGATTTTCCTGTTCCGTTTCTTCCCACTAATGCAATCCGAGAACGTTCTTGGACTTCAAGGGAAATATTTTCAAATAGTACATCTGGGCCAAAATGTCTAGCTAGCCCTTGACCTTGTAATAAAATCATGTCATAATCCTCTCTCTATGCAGTTTCAAATTTATTCTATCATACATATGGTAAGGACAAAAGTTTTTAATGTTCTTTATGTAAATGTAAGATTGAGAAAAAATCACAATAGTCTTAGAATGTGATTATTTTAAGGAATATGTAGAATAAAATGTACAAATGTAATAATTTTATGTAAAAACAAGCATATTGCTTGTGAAAAATATGAAACTTATGCTAGAATATTTATGAATTTTGATATAAAGGAGACTAGAAATGAAAAAAATTGAAATTCCAAAAGCTACCGCAAAGCGCTTGGCAATTTATCATCGTTATTTAAGATTTTTACATGATGCAGGAAAACTGCGTATTTCATCAACAGAATTAAGTGAAGCAGTAAAAGTTGATAGTGCGACAATTCGTCGTGACTTCTCATATTTTGGAGCATTAGGAAAACGTGGTTATGGTTATGATGTGGAGTATTTATTAGACTTCTTCAGTCAGCAATTAAATCATGATCGTTTAACAAATGTTGCTTTAGTGGGAGTAGGAAATTTAGGGCAAGCTTTATTAAACTATAATTTCCACCAAAGTAATCATGTTAGAATTAGTGCTGCGTTTGAAGTGGACGAAAGTATGGTAGGGAAAATTGTGAGTGGAGTTCCAGTTTATTCTATGAACGATTTAGTAGAACAACTTCGTGTACAACAAATTCAAGTGGCGATTTTAACAGTTCCTCAAGAAGTTGCTCAAGAAACTGCTAATTTATTAGTGGAAGCAAATGTACGTGGTATTTTAAACTTCACACCGCTTCGTTTAACTGCACCGGATCATATTCGTGTTCAAAACGTTGACTTAACAAACGAATTACAAACGTTGATTTATTTCTTAGATAATAACAACAATAATAACTAATTGTAAAAACATCTTGTAAATGTGGAGAGCATTTATGAGATGTTTTTTTTGGCGTAAATGACTTTGTCTATAGTAGCAGAGAGGACGCAAGCAGCCTCGCAAAGCGAGTCTCATTGCTAAACTTTGAGCCTAGGGTCTCAAAGTTTCCTGTAATAGAAGTCGGAGCGACTTCTATTACTGCTGCTACTATGAAAAGTCATTACTTGTTTTATGGAAGGGAATTGCGGTTTGATGTGGAAAACGGAATGCGTAAATGGCTTTATCTATAGTAGCAAAGGACGGCAGCAAACCTTCGGTTTCATGCCTAAACTTTGAGCCTAAGGTCTCAAAGTTTCCTGTATTAGAAGTCGGAGCGACTTCTAATACTACTGCTACTATGAAAAGTCATTACTTGTTTTATGGAAGGGAATTGCGGTTTGATGTGGAAAACGGAATGCGTAAATGGCTTTATCTATAGTAGCAAAGGACGGCAGCAAACCTTCGGTTTCATGCCTAAACTTTGAGCCTATGGTCTCAAAGTTTCCAGTAATAGAAGTCGGAGCGACTTCTATTACTGCTGTTTCTATGAAAAGTCATATTCTTTTAGAATACTATTTACTAAAGCACTACTTTGCGATATAGTGAACAATAATGCTAAAAAAAAGGGAGAAATGAAATATGCTGAGTTTATTAAAATTATTCCAATCGATTCCAAAGAAAATTCTTTTGCTTATTGTTATTGGAATGGGTATTACGGCATTGGATGGAATTGTAATTCCGTATTTTATTTCCAATTTAATCGAAGTGGGAACTTCTAAAAATATTTCGGATTTATTAGTTATTTCGATTGTTGGGATATTAGGGTATGGTTTTGTTCGTTTTGGAGTGTTTATTTGGGATGAATTTCAACAACGACTATTAAAATTATTGTCGATTCAAACGAAAGAAAAACTGATTACGAATTTTTATGCAGGTGACTTTGAACAAAGTGAAGTGGAATCCATTTTATTAACGGAATGGAATGTGATTCAGCAACAAGGAATTGTTTCGTTTATTAGTTTTGTCTATTGTCTGACTTTTTCGTTTGTTACCTTTATTTATATTGCTGTTTTAGATTTGAAAATGACAATTATTTTCTTAGCGTTTGCGATTTTACCTTTGCTTATTCCGCATTTGTTTACGAAGAAGATTAAAGTTAAGGCACAAGAATGGTCACTGAATAATCAACAATATATTGCAAGGCAACATGAGTTCATTGATTATAAACGTGTGATTAAAAATTTTCGAGTAGAATCGATTGCCATTTCGAATTTGGGTAGTAAAATTCGTGCAACGGAAGAAGATTATTATCAAATGAATCATTTACGTTTTCTTTCAAAAATATTAGCGAATTTAGTATCCGGAATTAGTTCTTTTCTTCCTTTAGCAATTGGAGTTTATTTTTCTATTCAGGGTGATTTGAAATTATCTGTAGTAATGGCAATTTATTTAGCAAGTGATCGTATTATTAGTCCATTATTAAATGCGATGGATTATTATCAAAAAATGAATACAACGATTCCAATGGTTCAACGAATGAACAAATACTTAGAATTTGAACCGATGAAGGAGGAAGAAGTACTTGTCACAGAAGTTTTTCCTATTCAATTAACGAATATTCATTTGACAGTAAAAGAACATACGATTTTAAATGACTTACACTTGATGATGAATAAAGGAGAACGTATTTTATTAATGGGGCCATCAGGAAGTGGGAAAACAACTTTATTAGATTGTATTTATGGAGATATCCATCCACAATCTGGGCAAATAAGCTTTGCAGGAGTGGATGCATCTGAGACAAATAATGCTTTTCAAAAAGCTAAGATTGGTTATTTTATGCAAGAATCTACAATTTTCATGAATTCATTAGCGTTTAATCTAACTCTTGGTGAAGAGCATTCTGTAGAACAGATGGAGAATGTTCTAAAAGAAGTGCATTTGTCTTATTTACTTGAACGATATAATTTAATGGATGAATCTGTAAATTTAGTTGACAATTTATCTGGAGGAGAAAAAGCCCGATTATGTTTAGCTCGATTATTGCTTCGTTCTTATGAAGTATTATTAATCGATGAATTTTCTTCTGTAGTTGATGAAGAAACCACTACTTTTATTCGAGAACTATTAAAAGACAGACAAATTAGTTTCATTGAAATTTCTCATCGTATACCGAAACATCCAGAGGATTATCACAAGATTTATGTGTTGGAAGATGGAAAGTTAAAAGTAACTGAAAAAATTTAAATGGAATAAAAGTATATTTATTGAAAAGGACACTTTATGTGTCTTTTTTTGTTAAGAACATTAGATTTTCAAACTTTTTCAAACAAAATAATTGAATTATAAAAGCTAAAAATAGTATGATAGATAAAACATTCTTTCTGGAGGAAGTACATGAATCAATATACGAAATATATTTTAAAACGGATTTTCTACATGATTGTTACATTGTTTTTAATTGCGACAATCACGTTTTTCTTAATGAAATTATTACCGGGTTCGCCATATGCGAATGAAGAAAATTTAACAGATGCTCAATTACAAATTATGAATGCAAAATATGGATTGGATAAACCAGTTTGGATGCAATATTTCATTTATCTAGGTGGTTTAGTTCGATTAGATTTAGGAATGTCTTTCCAATATAATTCAACGGTCTTAAATTTATTATCTAGCCGTGTAGGTCCATCGTTTCAAATTGGGCTACAAGCATTAATTTTCGGTATGGGAATGGGTACATTGCTTGGATTAGTGGCAGCGATGAAACAAAATACAATTGTAGATACTGGGGCCACTTTCTTTGCGATTATTGGACGTTCAGTGCCAAGTTTTGTATTTGCAGTTGTTTTACAATTAGTATTCGGCGTTATTTTTCCGATTTTACCAATTGCATTATGGAATCAAGGGTTTATTTCTTCAATTTTACCGACTTTAGCATTATCCATTTCTCCAGTAGCAGATTCTGCTCGTTTTATTCGTACGGAAATGGTTGAAGTGTTACAGTCTGATTATATGGAATTAGCACGTGCAAAAGGTTTGAGCCGTATGGAAGTGGTTATGAAGCATGGAGTACGTAATGCGTTGATTCCTTTAGTGACCATTGCTGGTCCAATGTTAGTTGGTTTAATGACAGGTTCAATGGTAATTGAAAATATTTTTGCCATTCCTGGTATTGGAGAGCAATTTGTTAAATCCATTTTAACAAATGATTATCCAACGATTATGGGTGTAACAATGATGTATTCATTTTTACTAGTTGTGACCATTTTAATTGTTGATTTACTATATGGATTCATTGATCCTAGAATTCGTTTAACACAAGGAGGAGAAGCTTCATAATGACAGAAAAAGTAGTATTCAAACGTGTAGCATCATCTTTTGAACAAGTGGAAAATATTTCACTTCCTCCTCAAAGTTTTTTACAAGATGCATGGAGACGATTGAAAAAAAATAAGGGAGCAGTTCTATCGTTAGGAATTGTAGTTCTCTTTATCATTCTTGCTTTATTAGCCCCTTTTATTAGTCCGCATGATCCATTGGAACAAAATGTTCAATTTGCAAATTTACCAGCTAAAATTCCTGGTATTTTTAAAGGGATGAGAGCGGGAGTAGATGCATATGCTCAAGCAGGAGTTCCTGAAGGGACTTATTACTATTTAGGAACAGATGGTTTAGGAAGAGATTTATTATCTCGAATTTTATATGGAACAAGATTATCATTATTAATTGCCTTTGCTGCTGCAATGTTTGATTTAACAGTAGGGGTATTATATGGCTTGATTTCTGGTTGGTTTGGTGGTCGTGTAGACACTGTGATGCAACGTATTTTAGAAATTATGACTGCTATTCCAAACTTAGTTATCTTAGTGTTAATGTTGTTATTTTTACAACCAGGTGTTGGTACGATTATTTTAGCCATTGGGGTTACGAGTTGGTTAACAATGGCTCGTGTTGTTCGTGCGCAAACATTAAAATTAAAAAATTTAGAATATGTCCTAGCGTCTAAATCATTAGGACAAAGTTTTTGGAAAATTGCATTGAAACACCTATTACCAAATATTGCTGGAATTATTATTATTCAAACGATGTTTTCAATTCCTTCAGCAATTTTCTTTGAAGCATTTTTAAGTTTCTTAGGAATTGGAGTTCCAGTACCAAATGCTTCATTAGGTTCGCTCATTAATGATGGGTATAAAACATTTAGATTTTTACCACACTTAATGTGGTTCCCGGCGATTGTATTATGTATTTTAATGATTAGTTTTAATTTACTAGCAGATGGATTAAGAGATGCCTTTGATCCAAAAATGAAAGAATAGGAGAAATGTATGAGTGAAACAATTTTAAGTGTAAAAAATTTACAAGTATCCTTTCAAACATTTGATGGAAAAGTTCAAGCGGTTCGAGGGATAGATTTTGACTTGAAAAAAGGAGAAACTTTAGCGATTGTTGGTGAGTCTGGTTCAGGTAAATCTGTTACAACTAGATCGATTATGCAATTATTATCTGCTAATGCTGTCATTGAAAATGGAGAAATTATTTTCGAACAAGAAAATATTTTAGAAAAATCAGAATCTGAAATGCAACAAATTCGTGGGAAGAAAATTGCGATGATTTTCCAAGACCCAATGACTTCATTAGATCCAACGATGAAAGTTGGGTTGCAAGTGGCGGAATCGATGATCAAGCATTTAAAATTATCGAAAAAAGAAGCCTTGCAACAAGCCGTTCAATTATTAGAACAAGTCGGAATTCCAAATGCAGAAAAAAGAGTGAATGATTATCCGCATCAATTTTCTGGTGGGCAAAGACAAAGAATTGTTATTGCGATTGCATTAGCATGTAATCCAGATATTTTAATTGCGGACGAACCAACGACTGCATTGGATGTAACGATTCAAGCACAAATTTTAGAATTATTAAAAGAAATTCAACAAAAAAACGGCACTTCTATTATTTTTATTACGCATGATTTAGGTGTTGTAGCGAATGTTGCGGATAGAGTGGCTGTAATGTATGCTGGGAAGATTGTGGAATATGGACTAGTCGATGAAATTTTTTACAATCCAAGACATCCATATACTTGGGGATTATTATGCTCGATGCCTTCTTTAGAAGAGGAAGGATCCTTATATACGATTCCAGGAACACCACCAGATTTATTAAATCCTCCAAAAGGAGATGCATTTGCTCTAAGAAGCGATTATGCATTAGATATTGATTTTGAAGAAATGCCACCAATGTTTGCGGTATCGAATACACATGCTGCAGCAACATGGTTATTAGATGAACGTGCTCCAAAAGTAGAGCCACCGGAAGAAATTCAAAAACGCTGGGCACAATTTGAAAGTAGGAGAGTGACAAATGAGTAAACGTAAATTAGTCGAAGTTAAAGGCTTAAAGTGTTACTTTGGTTCTTCTTCGAAACAAGTTGTAAAAGCAGTCGATGATATTAGTTTTGAAATTTTTGAAGGCGAGACTTTCGGTCTTGTTGGAGAATCCGGTTCAGGAAAGTCTACGACGGGTCGTTCGATTTTGCGATTGAATGATGCAACAGATGGACAAATTTTATTTGATGGAAAAGAAATTCCAACAAAAACAAAAGACTTGAAAGATTTTAGAAAACAGGCACAAATGATTTTCCAAGATCCATATGCTTCTTTAAATGGAAGAATAAAAGTTAGAGATATTATTGCTGAAGGAATGGATATCCACGGTATCGTTAAAACTCGTGCAGAAAGAGATGCAAAAGTAAACGAATTGCTGAAAATGGTAGGATTGAATCCAGAACATGCCAATCGTTACCCACATGAGTTTTCTGGTGGTCAACGTCAAAGAATCGGGATTGCAAGAGCTCTAGCAGTAAATCCTCGTTTTATTGTCTGTGATGAGCCAATTTCAGCATTAGATGTATCGATTCAAGCACAAATCGTTAATTTATTAAAACAATTGCAAAAAGAGCAAAAATTAACGTATTTATTTATTGCGCATGATTTATCGATGGTAAAATACATCAGTGATCGAATTGCAGTGATGTATCAAGGGAAAATCGTAGAATTAGGAACTGCTGATGCTGTTTATCATCAACCATTCCATCCGTATACGAAGAGTCTATTATCAGCAATTCCTTTACCAGATCCTCAATATGAAAGAAATCGTAAAAGAGTGATTTATCAGCCAACCGTTCAAAATGAACCAGAAGAAATGTTTGAAATTACTCCAGGACATTTTGTACTAACTACAAAAGAACAAGCTGAAATTTGGAAAAATAGTTTATCATAGTACTATGTAAAATAAAGTGCTTTCAAAAGAAATGATAGACAATAAAGCCAAATTTGAGTAAAATAAGAGTATATCCATTAGGAGTGTAGGGAGAAATCGCTTAGACAAGGAGGACTACAAATGTCAGAGCAAGAAGTATTAGACAAGGTAATTCAATTAATTTCGGAACGTTTTAGTGTCGATGTATTAAAAATTACAAAAGATACAACATTCCAAGAAGACTTAGGTGCTGATTCATTAGATGTTGTTGAATTAGTCATGGAATTAGAAGATGCATTCGGAATTCAGATTTCTGATGAAGATGCTGAACAAATTGTTACAATTGGAGATGCTGTAAACTATATTGTTAGTCAATAAGCATAAGAAAAAACGAGCATAAGCTCGTTTTTTTGTATAAAAATTCTCTATAACTATAAAAGGTTATAGTTATATCATATATCTATCGTATTTTCATTAAAAAAAGATGAAAAAAACATTAAAATTCGAAATAAGTGTTGAAATACACTCTAAACTTTGTTAGTATCGAAACATTCATTAGTTTTTAAAACTTAGGAGGGATAATATGAATAACAAGAAATTATATACAGGATTTCTTAGTGTTACAGCTGCGTTAGCTTTAGCGGCATGTGGTAACAAACAACAATCTTCTTCATCAGTACAAGCACCTGTTGAAGATGGATTTAAAACAGAGGTGGTAAATGATGGAAATGCAATTAGTGGGGGAACACTAAATTATGCACAAGTATCAAACTCACCATTTAAAGGATTATTTAACCCTATTTTATATATCGACTCTGGTGATGGAGATATTGTTAACTTGGCTTTCACTAATTTATTTGGATATGATGGAAATCAAAAAATTGACAATAGCAAAGGGATGGCTGAGTATAAGTTAGACCGTGAAAATAAAATCTTTACAATCCATTTGAAAAAGGGAGATTATAAATGGTCAGATGGACAACCTTTAACAATTGATGACTACATCTTTACATATGAAGTATTAAGTCGTCCAGACTATGAAGGGGTTCGTTTCTCTGAAGATATTTTAAATGTTGAAGGGGTACAAGAATTCCATGAAGGAAAAGCATCATCAATTTCAGGTTTAGAAAAAGTTGATGATCAAACGGTTAAACTTCACTTAAAAGAAGTTTATCCAGCATTAGAGTTTGGTGGAGAAGCTGTCAATACTTTAATGATTCCAAAACATATTTATAAAGATATGACTTATCAAGAAATGATTACTTCAGATTACTCTCGTACAAAAGTAGTTGGTAGTGGTCCATTCATTATTAAAAATATCGTACCAGGTGAATCTGTAAGCTTTGAGAAAAACCCTTATTACTATAAAGGTCAACCAAAAATTGACTTGAAATTAGATGTTGTAAGTAGTGAGCAAATTGTTTCAGAATTAAAAGCGGGTCACTATGACTATGTAAGTGGAATGCCTTCTGATCAATACGAAACATACAAAGATTTAGATAACATTTCATTATTAGGATTAATGAATAACTCAATCAGTTATACTGGTTTCAATGTAGGACATTGGGATGCAGCTAAAGGCGAACACGTAGTAGATCCTTCTAAGAAAATGAATGATGTGGCTTTACGTAAAGCAATTGGATATGCAATCGACAATGATTCAGTAGCGAAAGATACTTACCACGGGTTATCTGTTCGTGCCAATACTTTATTAACACCATTCTTTAAAGATTTATATGTAGGTAAAGATGTTGTTCCAGGATTCGATTACAATCCTGAAAAAGCAAAAGAAATCTTAAAAGAAGCTGGCTATAAAGATGTTGATGGAGACGGATTTGTAGAAGATAAAGAAGGAAAACCATTAGTGATCAACTTCTTAGCAGCTAAAGGTAGTGAAACTGCTGAAGCGGTATTACAACAATATATCGCTTGGTGGAAAGAAGTTGGATTAAATGTACAATTACTAAATGGTCGTACATTAGATTTCCAAACTTATGCTGAAAAATTACAAAAATATGCTGATGACTATGATATGTGGACTGGAGGATTTACAATTGGATTTAACCCATCTCCAGATGGATTATATGGACCAAAAGCTGCCTTCAACTTTGGTCACTTTGTAGAACCAAAACATACAGCATTATTAGAACGTATTTCATCTGACGAAACATTCGATGAAAAAGTTAAAAAACAATTATTCTTAGAATGGCAACAATACGTTCAAGAAAATCCATTTGCAATTCCTCGTTTCAATACATTTGAATTAACAGCCGTTAATAAACGTGTGAAGAAAATTAATATCACTCCAGATAAAGGAACTGGATGGGAAGAAGTTGAGTTAGTAGCTGATAAAGGTGTCGCTGCTAAATAAGCTTCATTTTGAAAAAATAGTATAAAATTTTTTAAGCAGCGAATTTTTTCGCTGCTTTTTTCGTATATAAAGATTAGGAGGTGTGTGATGGAAGAACTAGGAAGAATTCAAGTGAAGTTTCAATCGCAAAGAGATGTTACATTAGAACAAATGGGAGAAGTATTGCCTGGATTTAATAAGGAAAATGGAAAAATCGTTTGTAATCGTTGCGGTAATCAAAATGTTGAAGAGTTCGCAGTGGGGCCTTGCATCATTTGTCAGAAAAATTGTTATTATTGTTTGAGATGTTTAAATATGGGGAAAGTAAAAGAATGTTGTGTATTAGTTGTCATTGAAGAAAAAACGCCAGCATTTTCGCCACATTCAGTCCAATTATATTATAAGCATCAGATGTCTAAAGAACAGGAAAAACTCTCGCAAGAATTAGTAAAAGTAACGGATAAGGAGCATTTAGTATGGGCTGTTACTGGAGCAGGAAAGACCGAAATGATTTTTGAATTAATGAAATCAGTCTTAGAAGAAGGTGGGAGAGTAGGATTAGCAGCTCCAAGAATTGATGTATGCAATGAATTGGCTCCCAGAATTAAAGAAGCCTTTCCTTTAGAAGAGGTGACTGTTTTACATGGATTAACGGATGAAAGTTATAAAAGAACCCCTATTACTATTGCCACGACTCATCAAATGCTGCGATTTTATCATGCATTTGATGTTTTAATGATAGATGAAGTGGATGCCTTTCCTTATTCTAATAGTGATATGTTACAATTTGCGGTTCATCGTGCGGTTAAACCAACGGGAAGGCTAGTCTTTATGACAGCAACTCCTTCAAAGTTAGAATTATATCAAATTCAACATCATCAACTATCGTATTCTTTATTACCGGCAAGATTCCATCGACATCCTCTTGTTGTACCTCTGTTTAAGGAATTAAGGAATTGGGATAGAGCTTTAGAAAAGAAGAAAATTCCGCAAGAATTGTATCTCTGGATGAAGAAGCGACTAGATGAAAAAACACCGTTTTTAGTATTTGTATCAACGATTGTTCAAATTCCAGCAGTAGAAGAGATGATGAGCCGAGCTTTTCCAAATGCAAGCTTTTCAAGTGTTTCCTCTCAAGAGGAACAGCGACAAGAAAGAATACAACAAATGAGAGATGGAAAGTTAGATTTTCTAATTACAACAACGATTCTTGAAAGAGGCGTTACTTTTTATGGAATTGATGTTGCTGTAATAGAAGCTCAAGAAGAGATTTTTACAAGGGAAGTGTTGGTACAAATTGCAGGAAGAGTAGGTAGAAGTGTGAATCATCCAGGAGGAGAAGTTGTCTATTTTTATGAAGGAATGAGTCGAGCAATGAAACAAGCAAAAAAGGAAATTGAATCATTGAATGAAGAAGCTAGAAAAAGAGGATTAATAGAAGGTGACTAAGATGCGTTGTGTATGGTGTGGAAAGGATGTAACAGCAGATTCAGGAATTAGTTCATTATTTCTATGGAATTCAAGACCGATTTGCAGGCAGTGCCAACAGTTGTTTCACTCATTAGGAAAGGAATCAACTTGTCAGGGATGTGGGCGTTTAATGGAGGATGCGACACTCTGTTATGACTGTATTCGCTGGAAGGAGATGGATTCTTATTTTCCCACGAATCAAGCATTATATGTGTATGATGAACAGGCAAAAGAATTTATGGAACGATATAAATTTGAGGGAGACTGTGCTGTAGCCTTTTTAATTCAAGAAGATTTAAAAAGGGCGTTAAAAACATATCTCAAGCAAGGATATACGATTTGTCCACTACCCACTTCTAAACAAAGTTTAGAAAAAAGAGAGTTTGAATCCGTTGAATACTTTTTAGAACTGTCGAAAATTCCGTATCAGCAATTCTTTCACCATATTGGAAAAGGAAAAAAACAATCTGAAAAGACAAGAGAGGAGAGAATGAAATTACAACAACCCTTTGTATTGAAAGAAGAGATGCAGTTACCAGATAAAATTTTACTGTTCGATGATATTTATACGACTGGAAAAACCATTCGACTAGCGGCTAAGTTATTGCAGGAAAAAGGGATAGAGGACGTCAAATTGTTTACGGTGTTTCGATAACAGGAGAAAACAAAAAGGAATTAAGTCATTTAAAGTTACTTAATTCCTTTTAAATTTAAATATAAATACTGTTTAAAATTTTGATAAAACAGTTAAAGAAATAACTACCCCGAAAACAAAAGCAAATGAAAAAAGGGATGTAATTAATTGGGTAAGAATAAAAAATTGTAAGCTCTTTGGGATTCCAATAATCAAAACAAGAAGGAGAAATCCTATAAAAAGATAGATTCCAACTGTTATCATACGAGATTTCAGTATATTAGTTTTGATTGATAGAGTAATGACTAAAATTGTTAATACAATATTTAAGATAAATAGAATGAATATTCCTAAAAAAGCAGTATGATTATTTCTTAAAAAGTTAGGATAAAATATATTCATCATTTGGATATTGAAAAAAGGTAGTAATAGATATAATAACAAACTAGTAGATGCAAAAATTCTTTTTAACATAATAATCCTCCGTTCAATTTTAATGATTCCAATGAATTTAGATGAATTTTTTACTTATATTATACTGTGTTTAATGAAGTATTTATATAGGGTTTATGAAGTATTTAGGAAATACACAAAAAAATCAGCAGAAGCAGTGATCTGCTTGAGCTGATTGGTATTATTTTTTAAACAAAATATATTCTTCAAAAATTAAAATCGAGTTGTCACGTACTGATCAAGAGCGATTAGAGCATTGGCTACATCTTCAGCAGTATATTGAACAACCATTTGATGGATTGTTTCGCCATCTTGTGTAGTTAAGCGACTGATTTTTAGTAAATCTTCATATGGTACAGTATCTAATTTTACTTCTTTTAAGGTAGTTGGTAAGCCTAATTCTTTGTAGAATGTAATATATTTATCTAATTCTTCTTTAGGACGATTTTCTAATAAAAGTTGTGTTAATGTTCTATAAGCTACTTTTTTACCGTGAGTAAGAGAGTGAATATCGCCATGTAAAGCAGTGAATCCATTATGGATGGCGTGAACAGCTGCCAAACCAGCAGATTCAAAACCAATACCACTTAATAATGTATTTGCTTCAACAACAGCTTATAAAGCAGGAGTTACCACTTTAGCAATTTCAGCTACACGACTAACTTCTTTGTTCGAAGCTTCACCATTGAAACTTTCGCGATAAACAGTGCTCCAGCAGCTACTAAAATTTCTTCTAAGTCTTTTCCGACTAAATCATAAACGATTGAGTTACAGAGAAGAAGTAGTCGATTTACTAAAGCTAAAACATGGGAAAGGCCTGTTTTAAAAACATCTTTTCCTTGAGCATAACGAGCTGGAGTTGTAAAAACTTTTTCCATAAAACATCACTTCTTTGTGTGATAAGATATCTTTAACGTAATATTAAAAACGGTTTCTGTTAATTGTTTATCAATTTAATTCCTGATATTTTGGTAAATTGGATTGTTTTTGAGAAGAAATGAACAAAGAAAATTGCAATGTTAAAAAATGTTTAGGAATTCCTAAAGATTTTTGAAAACGGTTGTAAAAAATAGGGGAAAGGTTTATAATGATACCATAGAAAGAAATCAAAAGAAGGGATTCTTAAGAATGGTCCTTAAGAGATTTCTTCAGTCTGGCATAGCCAGATGAAAGGGGAGATTATTATGTTCAAATATAATATTCGTGGAGAAAACATTGAAGTTACTGAAGCAATTCGTAATTATGCTGAAAAGAAACTTTCAAAATTAGAAAAATACTTTGGCGATGTTGCTAATGCAACAGCTCATGTTAATTTGAAAGTATATTCTGAAAAGACTGCAAAAGTTGAAGTAACAATTCCTCTTCCTTATTTAGTCTTACGTGCAGAAGAAACAACTGGAGATTTGTACGGTAGTATCGACTTAGTGATTGATAAATTAGAAAGACAAGTTCGTAAACATAAAACTAAAATTAATCGTAAATCTCGTGAAAAAGGATTTGAAGTTCTTGTTGCCCCTGTTGTACCTGAAACAGTGGAAGAAGATGAATCTGTATTAGAGATTGTACGTACAAAACGTGTTGATTTAAAACCAATGGACAGTGAAGAAGCGGTTTTACAAATGAATATGTTAGGTCATAACTTCTTTATTTACCAAGATGCAGAAACAAATGAAACACATATTGTTTATCGTCGTAAAGATGGTAAATATGGTTTAATTGAAACGAATGTATAAAAGCCTACTTTAAGGTAGAGTTGGAAAAATTTTTCCAACTCTACCTTTTTTTCTTTTCTATTTTGAATAATGATGGTAAAATGAATAAGATGCAATTGGTATACTCATTTGCAAGATAGATGATTTAGAAAGAAAAATATAAAGGAGTCAGAGAATGGCAAATTTTTTAAAGCAATTAGTTGAAAATAACAAACGCGAAGTTCGTAAACTTGAAAAATTAGCGGATAAAGTAATTAGCTTGGAAAGTAAAATGGAAGCATTAAGTGATGCAGACTTTCCAGTAAAAACAGAAGAATTTAAAGCAAGATATGCTTCAGGAGAATCATTAGATAAATTATTACCAGAAGCATTCGCTTTAGTACGTGAAGGTGCTAAACGTGTTTTAGGCTTATTCCCTTATAAAGTTCAAATTATGGGAGGTATCACTCTACATAATGGGAATATTGCGGAGATGCGTACAGGGGAAGGTAAAACATTAACAGCTACAATGCCTGTATATTTAAATGCACTTTCAGGTGATGGTGTACACGTAGTAACGGTTAATGAATACTTATCTACACGTGACGCAAAAGAAATGGGTGAATTATATAATTTCCTAGGATTAAGTGTAGGTGTAAACTTAACTGGACAATCACCAGAAGAAAAACGTGCAGCTTATTATGCAGATATTACTTATAGTACAAATAGTGAATTAGGATTTGACTACTTACGTGATAACATGGTTGTTTACAAATCACAAATGGTACAACGTCCATTAAACTATGCGGTAGTTGACGAAACGGACTCGATTTTAATTGATGAAGCTCGTACACCATTAATTATTTCAGGTCAAGCTGAAAAATCTACTGTTTTATATCAACGTGCAGATTTCTTCGTTAAAGCATTGAAAGAAGATGAAGACTATACGATTGATTTAACTTCTAAATCTATTTCATTAACAGATGAAGGGATTAATAAGGCTGAACAAACTTTCCGTCTACCAAACTTATATGATGTGGACAATTCAGCATTAGTTCACCATATTGACCAAGCTTTACGTGCAAATTACATTATGATCCGAGATATCGATTATGTAGTAGATGAAGGGCAAGTAAAAATCGTAGATGGATTTACAGGTCGTATTATGGAAGGTCGTCGTTATTCAGATGGATTACACCAAGCGATTGAAGCAAAAGAAGGTGTAGAAGTTGAAAATGAATCTAAAACAATGGCGACAATTACTTACCAAAACTTCTTCCGTATGTATCGTAAATTATCAGGTATGACAGGTACTGCTAAAACGGAAGAAGAAGAATTCCGTGAAATTTATAATATGAACGTTATTACGATTCCAACAAACCGTCCTGTTCAACGTATTGATGCTCATGATGTGATTTATCCATCATTGAAGAGTAAATTTAAAGCGGTAGTTCGTGATATTAAAGAACGCCACGAAAAAGGACAACCAATTCTTGTTGGTACAGTAGCTGTAGAAACAAGTGAGTTGATTTCACAAATGCTACATCAAGAAGGAATTCCTCATGAAGTATTAAATGCTAAAAACCACTTTAAAGAAGCAGAAATTGTTATGATGGCTGGACAACGAGGTGCTGTTACAATTGCCACAAACATGGCAGGACGTGGAACAGACATTAAGTTAGGTAAAGGCGTTAAAGAATTAGGTGGTTTATGTGTTATCGGAACAGAGCGTCATGAAAGCCGTCGTATTGATAATCAGTTACGTGGACGTTCTGGACGTCAAGGAGATCCAGGTGCAACTCAATTCTACCTATCATTAGAAGATGACTTAATGAAACGTTTCGGTGGAGAAAGAATGCAAGCAATCTGGGAAAGATTAAATATTGACGAAAATGGAGACGACAACTTCATTCAAAGTAAAATGTTATCTCGTCAGGTTGAAGCTTCTCAAAAACGTGTAGAAGGAAATAACTATGATACACGTAAAAACGTATTACAATATGACGAAGTGATGCGTGAACAACGTGAAATCATTTATTCACAAAGATTACAAATTATTAATGAAGAAAATTCATTAGAAAAAGTAACAAAAGCAATGATTCGCAGAACGATTCACCGTATGGTAGAAAATCATACTTTAGGTGAAAAGAAAACTTGGGATTTAGAAAGCTTAGTAGATTTCGCAGCTAATGCAATTTGTCATCCAGATGACATTTCATTATCAGATTTAAAAGGAAAAACTCCATCAGAAATTGAAGGTCTATTAAATGAAAAAGCAATGGAAATTTACAGAGAAAAACAAGAGCAATTAAATGGGGATTCTCAAATGCTTGAGTTTGAAAAAGTTGTCATTTTACGTGTAGTTGACCGTAAATGGACAGACCATATTGATGATATGGATCAATTACGTGAGGGTGTAGGTTTACGTGGATATGCACAAATTGACCCATTAACAGAGTATCAGACAGAAGGATTCAATCGTTTCCAACAAATGATTGCGGCTATTGATTATGATGTGACTCGTATCTTAATGAAATCTCAAATTCGTCAAAATTTACAACGTGAACAAGTGCAAGGTGCTAGAAGCGTGATTGCTCAAGGGCATGATCGTCCAACTGAAGAACCAGAACAAGCATAATAAGAAGTAGGCTGGGCAAAAGTCCAGCCTACCTTTTTACAATGAGATAGGAGAATGGTATGGAAATTAGTGAAATCAGAAATGCATTAGAAAAAATGTCTACACAAATGACAAGTTATAGGGGGTCTCTTTGACTTAGATCATTTAGAAGAAGACATTGCTTCTTATGAGCAACAAATGTCTGAACCTGGATTTTGGGATGATAATGAAAAAGCACAAATTGTCATTCAAAAGAGTAATGAATTAAAAGCAGTCTATGATACTTTTCATCAATTAGAACTACAAGTAGAAGAAGTGGAACTGCTATTTGAAATGTATAAGGAAGAACCAGAAGAAGAAATTCATGAGGAATTAGTGGAACGTGTTTATAGCGTTGAAAAAGAATTAGAAAAATATGAATTAAGTATGTTACTAAGTGGACCTCATGATAAATGTAGTGCAATTTTAGAAATTCATCCAGGTGCTGGTGGAACAGAATCACAAGACTGGGGAAGTATGCTGTTAAGAATGTATACAAGATGGGCTGAACAACATGGATATCGTATTGAAACAGTCGATTATCAAGATGGAGAAGAAGCTGGTATTAAGTCTGTGACCTTATCTATTGAAGGATTAAATGCCTATGGTTATTTGAAGAGTGAAAAAGGTGTGCATCGTTTAGTGAGAATTTCTCCTTTTGATGCTGCTGGAAAACGTCATACTTCATTTTGTTCCATTGATATTATGCCTCAATTAGAAGGGGATATTGATATCGAAATTAATCCAGATGATTTGAAAATTGATGTATATCGTGCGAGTGGTGCTGGAGGACAACATATTAATAAAACTTCGTCAGCTGTTCGTATTACGCATATTCCAACTGGAATTGTAACGCAAAGTCAGGCGCAGCGTTCGCAATTTAAAAATAAAGATCAAGCGATGGCGATGTTAAAAACAAAATTATATCAATTAGAAGAAGAGAAGAAAGCAGCTGAATTAGCTGAAATTCGTGGGGAGCAAAAAGATATTGCATGGGGTTCTCAAATTCGAAATTATGTGTTTCATCCGTATTCATTAGTGAAAGATTTGCGTTCGGGTCATGAAACAGGGAATATTGGTGCGGTTATGGATGGAGATTTAGATCCATTTATGGATGCGTATTTAAAATGGACGCTATCCGGCGACGTAGAATAAAAATTGACTTTTTAATATAGTAGTAAAAGGACGCCAGCTTCCTGTGATAGAAACCACAGCTTGTGGTTTCTATCGCTAGTGTTACTATAAAAAGTCATTTTTTATTTTTTCGGAAAAAAGTCAAAAAACATTTGTTTTATAACGATGAAAGCGGTAAAATAGAACTAGGAAATAAAAGGGGGTTTTGGGAATGCAATATACAGTTAGAGAACTTCGTGGATTATTCGATACGCTTGATTTAATTGAAGAGTTAAGTCAAAAATACGAATATTTTGATAAATATCAGTTGGATCAACGTGATAATATTTTTCAAGTTGAGTTTATGGATAAGCATTTGAAATCTCAAAATTCAAAAATGATCTACCACTATTTTATGAATCGTATAGATGAACTGACCCTATATGAGAAAAAGGGAATACAAAAAATTTCTGATTATTATTTAAAGGAGAAATATGCCAAGAAATATTTTGCGAAAAATTTAAAAGAAGCTAAAGATGAATTAAAAGTAAAATGGTTAGAATGTCTGACTCCAAAATTATTTGAATTATCATTTAAAGAAGATTTAGACAATCTTCGATTGTTTTATTTTGATTATTATTCCGAAAAATTCCATCTGCACTCTCCAAGCTATCAAGAAATTTTATTACAGATATATGGTCAGGACTTTGTCTGTTCTAGTTGTCGCCAAATAAAAAAACATCGTGACAAAGTGGTTCAATTTTATCATTCTTATATTCTTTCTAAAAAATATCCAACAAATGCTGATGTATGCGAGTTGAATATTACGCAGCAACAAGCGATTTCATTCTTTCATTTCTTTCTACTTCAAGTGAATGCTCTTATAAAATCTTATAGGATTTCTGTCGAATTTAGTCAGAGAGCACTTATAAAAAAAGAAAACCAAAAATTTTCAATCTATTTATCACCGTATCATTCATTTTCTATTTCGTTATTTGAATTTTTAAAATTATTTGGAGAAGTTTACTTCAATATATATTCAAAAAATAAAAAATACGAAGAATATTCTTTCTATCAAAAAGAAGCGTTTCGTTATTATGCGACATTGCTTCCAATTATCTCTCAAGATATTGCCCAAATGATTTCAAATTATTTTGTTGAAATTGGAACTGCTGAAGAAGTTTTTCATATTTTACTGAAAAATTTTTTGGCACTTAGAAGAAATCCTATTTCATTAACGAATATTAATGTCATTCAACTATTTGTGGTTGATATGATTAGTTATGAGTTGGAAGAAAAATGGTTTAATGGAGAAATTTCTTCAAGTGAGTTACTTGAAAAATGGAAAGAAATGATTGAGGAGTATTTTGGAAAGATCTCTTCTAACCAATTTGAAATAACATTGAGAATTTTCCAACTACTATTAGAAGGTTTAGGGATTCCGCTTTTAAAATTAGGGATTACTTTATCAACTTTTGAAAAGGGAATGTTAACGATTCATTATCATCATCCATTTAAATCATTATTGGAATATTATAGAAGTCAAACATTAGATCAGTGGTTACCGAATATGGAATTTATCATTCCACACAGTATCAAAGATGAAACTTTACAATATATGTTTTTGTATCTATCACAGTTGTGTAATCATGTTTATCAATAAGGAAATCTAAAAATTGACATCTGTTTGTAATATTTCATCAATAGAATGTTATCATAAAAATGGTATAATGGATAAGACCTAGACTATGAATAGAGAAAGCTGGTGAGCGCATGATTGAAATGATGAATGTTTCAAAAAAATATGGAAAAGGTATTTTAGCCGTAAATAATTTATCTGTCAGAATTCAAGATGGAGAATTTGTATATGTTGTTGGCCCATCAGGTGCAGGGAAATCAACATTTATAAAAATGATGTATCGTCAAGAAAAAGCTACTAAAGGAAGAATTACTGTAGGAAAATATGATTTAACAAAAATGAGAGAACGTGAAATTCCTTATTTAAGACGTTATGTAGGAGTAGTGTTCCAAGATTTTAAATTATTACCTCGTTTAACAGTGTATGAAAATGTTGCATATGCGATGGAAGTAATTGAAAAAGCACCAAAAGAAATTCAACGAAAAGTTGAAGAAGTATTGGCTTTAGTAAACTTAAAACATCGTATGATGATGTTTCCGGACCAATTATCAGGGGGCGAACAACAACGTGTAGCAATAGCTAGAGCAATTGTGAATAATCCTGCTGTATTAATTGCAGATGAACCAACAGGAAACTTAGATCCAGAAACTTCTATGGAAATTATGGATATTTTAGAAAGAATTAATCAACAAGGGACAACAATTGTAATGGCAACTCATAATAGCCAAATTGTAAATGAAAAGAAACATCGTGTACTGGCTATTGAAATGGGTCGTATTGTCCGTGACCAAGAGGAAGGTGAATACGGATATGAAGATTAGAACAATGTGGCGTCATATTCGTGATGCTGTTAAAAGTTTATTTAGAAATGGTTGGTCTACATTTGGTGCGATTTCTGCGGTATCAATGGTATTGTTACTAGTAGGAATTTTTGTTTCATTATTATTTAATATGAATAAAATTGCCACAGATGTAGAACAAGATGTAAACGTTCGTGTCTATATCGATTTAGCAGCAGACGAAACAAAAACAGCGGAATTGAAGGCGGCGATTGAAGCTCTGGATACGGTTGATACGGTGAAATTCCGTTCAAAAGACGAAGAATTAGAAGACATCACTAAGAGTGTTGCACAAGAATTTGAATTATTTAAAAATGATAGTAATCCATTGAGAGATGCATTTGATGTCAGTACTAAAAATCCAAAACAAACAAAAGAAGTTGCCAATGTGATTGAAAAAATGGATTATGTAGCTCGTGTTAACTATGGTGGAGCACGTGCAGATACATTATTTAAAGTTATTTCAACAGCTAGAAATGTTGGGATTGGTGTGATTTCAGTATTATTAATTATTGCATTATTTTTAATTTCTAATACGATTCGTGCAACGATTCATGCTCGTAGAACAGAAATTGAAATTATGCAATTAGTAGGAGCGACAAAAGCTTATATTCGCTGGCCTTTCTTCTTAGAAGGTGGATTAATTGGGTTATTTGGGTCAATTGTACCAATTGCTTTATTATGGGCCTTATATGTATGGATTTATAAAGGTGGAAGTGATTTCTTTGCGGGCTCAAACTTTAGCTTATTAGCACCAAATCCTTTCTTATATCGCTTATCTTGGGTAATGGCTGGAGTTGGGATTTTAATTGGATCATTTGGTTCGATTTTCTCAATGCGTCGTTTCTTGAAAAAATAAGTAGAATAATTACAAGGAAAATCATTTGCAAGTAGGGTTAAACAATGGTAGACTATATTGCATAGAATAAAAGCATTGCACAAGAGGAGTAATACGAATTTAAGTTAATAGAGAGAGAAGGGTTGGTGAAACTTCTTAACGAATTTGTATGAAGGTAGCTTGTAAGTTGGCTAGGGGAATGATAGTAACTTAGCTCGGAGTAGACTTCGTTAACAACGTTAAAGGCATCAGTTATGATGCGAATATTAGGTGGTACCACGAAAATAATCGTCCTATGAAGTAAATCTTCATAGGATTTTTTTATTGTATCAAAATTATTTCATCAAGGAGGAAAAAAGAATGGCAAAAGAAATGTCACCAAAGTTTCAACCACAAGAAGTTGAAGCAGGAAAATATCAATGGTGGGTTGAATCAGGAGTCTTCCATCCAAATGAAGATCCAAATGCAGAACCGTATTCAATCGTTATTCCACCACCAAATGTAACAGGTAAATTACACTTAGGACATGCGTGGGACGTTACATTGCAAGATATGATTATTCGTCAAAAACGTATGCAAGGATACGATACATTATGGTTACCAGGGATGGACCATGCAGGAATTGCGACTCAAGCAAAAGTAGAAGAAAAATTACGTGGAGAAGGCTTATCTCGTTATGACCTAGGACGTGAAAAATTCTTAGAACAAACATGGGAATGGAAAGAAGAATATGCTAGCCATATCCGTGAACAATGGGCAAAAATGGGAATTTCAGTGGACTATCGTCGTGAACGTTTCACATTAGACCAAGGCTTATCAGATGCTGTTAAAAAAGTATTCGTAACATTATATGAAAAAGGCTTAATTTACCGTGGAGAATACATTATTAACTGGGATCCAAAAGCAAAAACTTCATTATCAGATATCGAAGTTATTCATAAAGATGTAGAAGGTGCTTTCTACCATATGAATTATCCATTAGCAGATGGAAGTGGAGTATTAGAAGTGGCGACGACTCGTCCAGAAACGCTACTTGGAGATACTGCGGTTGCAGTTCACCCTGAAGATGAACGTTATCAAGCATTGATTGGAAAAACAGTTATCTTACCATTAGTTGGAAAAGAAATTCCAATTATTGCTGATGAGTATGTTGAACAAGATTTTGGAACAGGGGTTGTAAAAATTACACCTGCTCATGACCCAAATGACTTTGAGGTCGGTAACCGTCATAATTTACCACGTGTAAATGTGATGAATGATGATGCTACAATGAATGAATTAGCTGGAAAATACGAAGGTATGGATCGTTTTGCAGCTCGTAAAGCCATTGTCAAAGATTTAGAAGAAGCAGGACTTCTTGTAAAAATTGAAAAACATGTTCATAGTGTGGGACATTCTGAACGTACAGATGTTGTTGTAGAACCTCGTTTATCAAAACAATGGTTTGTTAAAATGGGACCTTTAGCAGAACAAGCAATTCAAGCGCAACGTGCAGAAGAAGACAATACGGTTAATTTCTATCCACCACGTTTTAATGATGCATACTTACGTTGGATGGAAAACATTCACGACTGGGTAATTTCTCGTCAATTATGGTGGGGACATCAAATTCCAGCATGGTATCATAATGAAACAGGTGAAGTATATGTTGGAATGGAAGCTCCAGCAGATGCTGAAAACTGGACACAAGATGTGGACGTATTAGATACATGGTTCTCATCTGCGTTATGGCCATTTTCAACAATGGGTTGGCCAGATGTTGAAGCTAGTGACTATAAACGTTACTATCCAACAAGTACACTTGTAACAGGTTATGATATTTTAACATTCTGGGTAAGCCGTATGATGTTCCAAGGATTAGAATTTACTGGCAAACGTCCATTTAAAAATGTATTAATCCACGGATTAATTCGTGATAGCCAAGGACGTAAAATGAGTAAATCTCTTGGGAATGGTGTAGATCCAATGGAAGTTATCGAACAATATTACGTTGGTTCTTAGCAAATGGTTCAGCACCTGGACAAGATGTTCGTTATTCAACTGATAAAATGGATGCTGCATGGAACTTTATCAACAAAATTTGGAATGCAAGTCGTTATGCATTAATGAATATTGGTGATTTAACAGTGGATCAATTAGATATTACTGGGGAAAAAACATTAGCAGACAAATGGATTTTAACTCGCTTGAATCAAGTCATTGCTAAAGTAACAGAATTATTCGAGAAATTTGAATTCGGTGAAGCAGGTCGTCTATTGTATCGCTTCATTTGGGATGATTTCTGTGACTGGTATATTGAAATGTCTAAAGAAACATTAGCAGGAAATGATGAAGCTGCTAAATTAACAACTCGTAGCATTTTAGTGTATGTATTAGATCAAACATTACGTTTATTACATCCAATTATGCCATTCGTAACAGAAGAAATTTGGCAATCAGTTCCTCATATTGGAGATTCATTAGTCGTTGCTTCTTATCCAGTTGTACAAGAAAGTCAAATGGATGAAGCAGCAGCAGAAAAAATGGAATTCTTAATGGACTTTATTCGTTCCGTTCGTACAAGTAGAAATGAAATGAATACACCATTATCTAAACCAATTGCAATTATTGCAAAAACTTCAAATGTAGATATTCAAGAAATTTTATCAGAAAATGAAAGCTATATTGCTCGTTTCTGTAATCCTGAATCATTTGAATATGGTTTAGAAGTAGAAGCACCAAGTCATGCTGTAACAAGTGTGATTAGTGGAGCTGAAATTTACTTACCATTAGCAGGATTAATTAATATTGATGATGAAATTGCTCGTTTAGAAAAAGAAGCGGCTAAACTACAAGATGAAGTGAATCGTGTAGAGAAAAAATTATCAAATGAAAAATTCGTTGCGAAAGCACCAGAAGCTGTTGTAGAAGCAGAACGTGCAAAAGGTAAAGAATACGCTGATCAACGTCAAGCAGTTCTAGAACGTATTGCAACCTTAAAAACATTGGCATAAAAGAATACTGAGATAAATCAGGTGTTCGATAAATCCTGTTGGTGTACTGCACCCCAAAAGTTAGACATGAAAAATCTAACTTTTGGGGTGTTTTTAATGAAATTAACTTATGAAGATAAAATAGAAATCTATCAATTAAGAAAACAAGGTG
>ERZ773211.60-NODE-60-length-30481-cov-4.50463_pt1 | contig 30481 bp, 27 predicted proteins | sample MGYA00511914_ERZ773211 | MGnify/ENA primary metagenome ERZ773211 (study PRJEB29015, sample SAMEA2738163) | human oral metagenome | biome: human oral; feature: human-associated habitat; material: saliva | place: China | collected 2242 ...
GAGCAATGGATTGAAGCTCCATGTGTCGGCGGTTCGATTCCGTCTCGCGCCATTTTTATTTATAGTATGTATGCGGGTGTAGTTTAGTGGTAAAACTACAGCCTTCCAAGCTGTTGTCGCGAGTTCGATTCTCGTCACCCGCTTTAAATTTAATACTGGCCCGTTGGTCAAGCGGTTAAGACACCGCCCTTTCACGGCGGTAACACGGGTTCGAGTCCCGTACGGGTCATCCTTAGCACTCTTACGAGTGCTTTTTTTGTATCTATATCATTAAAGGGGAATGTTTAAATGAAAATTTTATTAACTGGTTTTGATCCATTTGGTGGAGAAAGTATTAATCCTTCTTGGGAAGTTGTTCGTCGTATTCCAGAAAAAATAAAAGATGCAGAAATAAAAGGAATTCAAATTCCTACGGTATTTCAAAAATCATTTGAAGTGTTAAAAAAAGAAATCGATAGTTTCAATCCTGATGTTGTCATTTGTGTGGGACAAGCTGGTGGAAGACAAGGCATTACTCCTGAACGTATTGCGATTAATTTAGACGATGCACGTATTGCAGATAATGAGAATAATCAACCAATTGATTTTCCAATTCAAAATGATGGAGAAAGTGCGTATTTTTCAACATTACCGATTAAAGCAATGGTGGATAAAATGACTGCGTCTGGATTTCCTGCTTCTGTTTCAAATACTGCAGGTACTTTTGTATGTAATCATATTATGTATCAAGTACTGTATTATGCTTCAAAAAATTATCCTACCTTAAAAGCTGGATTTATTCATGTACCTTTTTTACCAGAACAAGTTAAAGATAAAAATCAATATCCTTCTATGGAATTGGAAGAAATGGTTCATGCTCTAACGCTTTGTGTTGAAACCGTTATTGAATATCAAGATAAAGAGGATTTAAAAACAATTGGAGGAGCAATTCATTAATATACAAAAACAGGATTGATGGGAGAGTCCGTCAATCCTGTTTTGTTTTTAATGACTATAGTAAAAACTATTTCCTGCAAAGGATGGTTCACTAGTAATGGTAATTCCTAAATCACGATAAATTTCTTCATCAGCTTTTTGTAAAATAACCGTACTATGTGCTTGTAAATTTCTTAAAAAGACTAATTGATTTTTTGCAGCTTCTGCAGATGGATTTGTAACGGCAGACATACTTAAAGCAATGAGTACTTCCTTACTATCGAGGGAGCGTCTTTGTTGATGAAAGACCTCTTGACTTAATTTTGTAATGGATTCAAGAATAACAGGGGGCAATAGATGTAAATCTTTTTGAATACCTGCTAATTCTTTAATAGCATTTAATAAGCACGCTGCTCCTGCTGTCATCGTTTCACTTTGTTTACCAGTAATCATTTTACCATTTGGTAATTCAATGGCAACGACTACGCTATTGGATTCTTTGGCTTTACTCAATGCTTTTTCGACAACTGGACGATCTTGAGGGGTTAATCCCATTTCATCCATAATGTATTTTCCTCGTTGAGCAGTTTCTAAAGTACCAATCCCACGTTTGTAATCGCATTGTAAGTGATAGTATCTGCGAATAATTTCTTGTTTAGAGGCTTCTTGTACGATTGCATCGTCTGTTATGGCAAATCCCACTCGATTAACTCCCATATCAGTTGGTGAATAATAAGGGATTTCCTTATCTTTGTAAATTTTTCTTAAAATTCTTCTTAACAGAGGGAATGCTTCAATATCACGATTGTAGTTAACAGTCGTAATATCGTATTTTTCCAAATGATATGGATCAATCATATTGACATCTTCTAAATCAGCTGTTGCAGCTTCATAGGCAATGTTAACAGGATGGTTTAATGGTAAATTCCATACAGGGAATGTTTCAAATTTTGCATAGCCTGCTGAACGTCCTCTTTGAGTTTCATGATATAGTTGACTTAAACAAGTTGCTAATTTTCCGCTATTAGCACCAGGTGCAGTTACAACGACTAATGGACGAGTAGTTTCAATGTATGTGTTGGCTCCGTATCCAGCATCACTAACGATTGTATCTACATCCATTGGATAGCCTTCTGTGTGGCCGTGAGTATAAACAGTCATCCCTCTACGTTCTAACATATTTTTGAATTGTGTGGCAGCTGGCTGACCAGTGTATCTTGTAATCAGTACGCTATTAATTTTTAAATCCCAGTGGTGCAAATCATCAATCATTCTTAAGACATCACGATCATAAGTGATACCTAAATCTCCACGCACTTTATTTTGTTCGATATCCCCAGCATAAACACAGATAATAATTTCTGCTTGGTTTCTTAATCGATAGAGTAGTTTTACTTTTCCATCTGGATCAAATCCAGGTAATACTCTCATTGCGTGAAAATCTCCAATGAGTTTACCACCAAATTCTAAATAGAGTTTGTCATAACTATTCACGCGCTCTAAAATATACTGACTTTGTTCTTCCAGGTATTTTTCGCTATCAAATCCTAATTGCATTTTTAACGCCCCCGTTTCACTATTTACAAGTCCATAGTATAGCACTCTCATCGTAAAAAATGAAGAAAAAATTTCTTGTTCAAGTTACAAATTGTGATATACTGAGTTTGTAATTATAAAGGAGGATATAAGATGAAAAAAGTTAAAGGTTTAGTCGTATTAAGTACCGCTGCAACATTATTTGCTCTTGGCTTAGAACAAAAAGCTGAAGCTCGTGTGTATTTCCATAGTTGTAAGGAAGCTTGGGCTGCTGGATATGGAAATATTGCTCGTGGTGAAGAAGGATATTCTGAACATTTAGACCGAGATCATGATGGTGTAGCATGTGAAATTAGTCGTTCTAAAGGTGCATATCGTTCTCATACAGCGGATGGAACACCATTAAATAAACAACAAGCAGCTTCTTCGTCTGAGGCTGATACAAATAATTCTGAAGAAACAACAGCATCAGGATGGCAACAAAATGGTGGAAATTGGTCTTATTATGAAGATAATAGAGCAGTCACTGATTGGAAAAAGATTAACGGCACATGGTATTATTTTGACGGAAATGGTGTCATGACTACTAATTGGCAAAAAGTGAGCGGAGCTTGGTACTATATGGATAATAGTGGAGCAATGCAAACAGATTGGAAAGAAATTAGTAACGCATGGTACTACTTCAATGCAGATGGTGTGATGCAAGAAAACCGTTGGGTGGGAGATTATTATTTAGGTTCATCTGGCGCAATGTTAGTGAATACTACAACACCAGATGGTTATCGTGTAGATGCCTCTGGAAAATGGATTCAAGATAAATAATAGACAATAGACTTTCTAAGGTAGTAAGGATGAGAGATTCATGAACATACTACAGTAGAAAGTCTTTTTAGTGTTCTAATTTTGCATTTCTACAAAGGAGGTGATACACTACTCAAAAGAGTACGAGTGTCAGAAAGGAGCTTTTGTTATGGGAAATTTAATTACTTATGTACAGCAATACGAAGCTCAAACATTTCAAGAAAAACCACTAACGGATATTGATATTTTAGTTTTAACAGAAATTGCCTATTTACCATTTGATGAAATTGTGCCTTCATCTTTTGAGGTAAAATCTGGAATTTCACTTAACCAATTAGGTGAAAAATTTGAAACAATTAAAGAAAAAGAACACGAAAATAATCCTTTTATGATTACGAAAGAAAGAATTCAATTACTAGAGGTTGTGTCGAAAAGTCCCCGTTTCAAAGATGTGAAAGTATTCGGATTTATGAATGATATTGATGATGAATTAACAAAACAATTTGCTGCGGTTTGTTATCAATGGGAAGAAAAAAGTCGATGGATTATTTTTAGAGGGACGGATGAAAGTTTAACAGGTTGGAAAGAAGACTTTATGATGACTTATTCTGATTTGATTCCTGCACAAATAGATGCGATAGAGTATTTAAGAAAACAAGCAGAGTTATTCTCAGGAAGTTTAAATATATCTGGACATTCTAAAGGAGGAAATCTGTCCTTATATGCAAGTGCCATGCAAGAAGAAGATATTCAAAATAGAATTCAGCAAATTTATTGTTGGGATGCTCCAGGGGTTCATCGTTCGATTTTAAATACAGAAGGATATCAAAGAGTTGTTTTAAAAGCTAAAAGATATATTCCTCAAGATTCGATAGTAGGTTTAATGTTAGAATCCCAAGTTCCGTATCATATTATTGAAAGTCAGGGAAGTGGGATTTCTCAGCATAGTGCTTTAATGTGGAATATTGAAGATGATCATTTTGTTGAACTAACTGAATTAACGAGAAATAGTCAATTAACGGATCAAACTTTTAAACAATGGACAGAAGTAGTTTCGGATGAAGAGTTAAAACTCTTTTTTGATGCATTTTTTGAATTATTTTTTGAAATGGGAGTAGAGACAGTTAATGACGTCTATTATAATTTTAGATTTTATGTGCAAAAGTTCTTTCAAAAAGCCTATCAAATGGATACTGAAAAAAGAGAAATCTTACTAAGAGTGGGTCGATTATTATTCCAAATTCGATATGCAATATGGAAAGATACGTTGTCCATTTCAGTAGAACTTCCAACTTTAACATTACCGAGTGTAGAAGAATTAGTTGAAAGCTGGACAGGAGAACATCGAATCTCTGTGGCTTATCAGTCTACAGCAGAAAATGAAGAAATTCGACACTATTACCAAAACCGACAAATACAAAAGAAATTAGAAATGAAACAAGCCAAGCATTCTGAGTAGATGCTTGGCTTATTTGTATGGTGTTATTGTTCAATTTTTAAACTTAAGGCTACGCCCATTCCGCCACCAACACATAGAGAGGCAATTCCGGTTTGTAATTGACGTTGTTGTAAAGCGTGAATTAATGTCACAACAATACGAGCACCTGAAGCTCCAATTGGGTGTCCTAATGCGATAGCACCGCCGTGAACATTGACTTTTTCAGGATTGATTTTTAAATCTTTAATGACAGCTAAACTTTGAGCAGCAAAAGCTTCGTTTAATTCAAATAAATCTACTCGGTCTAATGGGATATGAGTTCTTTGAATCAATTTTTCAATGGCAGGAACTGGTCCAATTCCCATAATAGAAGGGTCGACTCCTGCTTCAGCATATCCTGTTAAAGTAGCTAAGATTGGTAAATTTAAGGTATTAGCCACTTCTCTTGTTGTTAAAATTAAAGCAGCCGCTCCATCATTAATTCCTGAAGAATTTCCCGCTGTTACGACTCCATCTGTTTTAAAGACAGGTCTTAGAGCACTAAGAGATTCTACTGTTGTTTCTGGACGAATACTTTCATCTTTATCGATGATAACCATTTGTTTTGTTTTTTTGTTAGGAATTTCAATAGGTGTAATTTCTTTATCAAATGCACCATTTTGTTGTGCCTGGTAAGCTTTTTGTTGAGATTGAGCTGCAAATTCATCTAATTGTTGACGAGTAAATCCATATTTTTCAACTAGATTTTCAGCAGTTATTCCCATTGCTTCATTTGAAAAGGCATCTGTCAAGCCATCGTGGAATAAAGCATCAATCATGGTACAATTTCCATTTTTTGTAGCAAATCGATTTGGAAGTAGATGTGGTGCTAAAGACATATTTTCCATTCCACCAGCTAATACGATTTTTGCATCACCTAGACGAATGGCTTGAGCTGCTAATAAAATCGATTTTAATCCAGAACCACAAACTTCGTTTACCGTTAAAGCTGTACTAGTATGTGATAATCCTGAATTTAGTGCCACTTGACGAGCAGGGTTTTGACCTAGACCTGCTTGTAATACTTGTCCATAAATGACTGTGTCGATTAAAGTTGGATCTATATTTCCTTTTTGAATGGCTGATTTTGCAGCAGCTGTACCTAATTCAACAGCACTAATAGAAGAAAATTGTCCTCCAAATTTTCCGATGGCCGTTCTAGTAGCGCTAATAATAACAATATCGTTTGAATTCATATCATTCTCCTTAAAATTTCATTTACCTTACTATTGTAATCGAAAGTTGCACAGAAACCTATTAAAATACTACATAAAAAAGTTAAAGTTTTTTTAAAATTATAGCATTTAACAGGGATAATCGTTGTAGCTTTGTTCATTTTTTGCTACTATGGTACGTGCAGACTATTAGGATAGATACTTATTAGATTAAGGGAGTTAGAAATGAATATCGGAATTGATAAAATTGGATTTTATACACCACCATTTGCTTTATCCATGGAGGAGTTAGCAGTAGAGCGTGGTGTAGAACCAGCAAAATATACAGTAGGAATTGGGCAAAGCACCATGGCAGTAGCTCCTGTGACTCAAGATATTATCACAATGGGCGCAAATGCAGCGATTGGAATTTTAGATGAAGCAGATAAAAAAGCGATAGATATGATCCTTGTAGGAACAGAAACAGGAATTGATCAATCAAAATCTGCAGCTGTTTATATTCAGAATTTATTAGGCTTATCGAATCGAGTTCGTAGTGTGGAATTAAAACATGCCTGCTATGGAGCAACGGCAGCATTACAATTAGCAAAAGGGCACATCGCTTTGAATCCAGAATCAAAAGTATTAGTCATTGCAAGTGATATTGCAAAATACGGCTTGAAGAGTGGTGGAGAACCAACTCAAGGAGCAGGGGCAGTAGCAATGGTTGTTTCTGCTGAACCTCGTTTACTTCGTTTAGAAGATGAAACTAGCTTATTTACAGATGATGTAATGGATTTTTGGCGTCCAAATTATGAAGCCTATCCAATGGTAGATGGAAAATTCTCAAATGAACAATACATGCGCTTCTTTGCAGAAGTTTGGAAGGACTATGCAGCACAAACTGGAGCTACTTTTGCAGATTTAGAGGCAATTTGCTTCCACTTACCTTATACGAAAATGGGGTTAAAAGCTTTCAAACCATTTTTAGAAGAATTACCAGAAGAAGAACAAGAACGATTAACGACCCGTTATCAAGAAAGTACAGCTTATAATCGTCATGTTGGAAATATTTATACAGGGTCATTATTTTTAAGTTTTATTTCTTTAATTGAAACAAGTTCTGTATTAGTTGCAGGAGATCGTATTGGATTCTTTAGTTATGGATCAGGAGCAGTTGGAGAATTCTTCGTTGGAGAATTAGTAGAAGGCTTTGAAAAACAATTACGAGTAGAATCTCACCAACAATTATTAGAGAATCGTAAACAAGTAACGGTTGCAGAATATGAAGCATTATTTAGTCAAATGGTAGATGAAAGTGGCGAACAAACTTTCCAAGTAGAAGATAAAAGTCCATTTATTTTGTCAGGTGTTCACCAACATCAAAGACAATATAAAAAACAATAAATTGTATGCGAAAAGACTCGGTTTCAATCCAGTCTTTTCTTTTTTTACGGTCTAGATTATGGTAGACTAAGATTATATGAAAAATGTAATAAGAGATTTTGCATGAAAGATAAGAAGGGTGAAGTATGGCAAAAATTTTAATTATTAATACGGGTGGAACCATCGCAATGAGCGAAGACCATTCTACTGGAAAAGTATCTCCTAATGGAGAAAATCCATTATTATCGAGTGCACATTTATTTCATTTAATCGGAGATATTCATACAGAAGATTTATTTAATTTACCTTCTCCTCATATGCAAGAATCTCATATGATGCAATTAAGACAAAGAATTTTAACAGCTGTAGATGAGGGTTATACTGGGGTTGTGGTCACTCACGGAACAGATACTTTAGAAGAAACAGCGTATTTTTTAGAATTAACAACGAATTTATCCATTCCAATTGTAGTGACTGGAGCAATGAGATCAAGTAATGAAATTGGGTCAGATGGTCTAGCGAATTTACGGAGTTCCTTAATTGTCGCAGCTTCTCTAGAATCGAAGGATAAAGGAGTTGTAGTTGTCATGAATGATGAAGTTCATACAGCTACTTATGTAACAAAAACTCATACTACAAATGTCGCAACTTTCCAAACGCCAACTTTTGGACCTCTTGGATTAGTTTCTAAAAGTGAAGTAATTTATTTCCAACGTTTATTAAAACAAGAGTACTATCCAATCGAAGAAGTTCAAACGGGAGTATACTTATTAAAAGCTTATGCGGGAATGGATGGATTATTACTCGATGCGCTTTGCGAACATCATGCAAAAGGTATAGTAATTGAAGCTCTAGGAGCGGGAAATTTACCACCAGCAACATTACCAGCCTTACAAAGATGTTTAGAAGCAGGGATTCCTATTGTATTAGTCTCAAGAGCCTTTAATGGTGTCACGTATGATGTGTATGACTATTTAGGTGGAGGGAAGCAATTACGACAGTCTGGTGTCATTTTTACAACAGGATTAAGTGGGCAAAAAGCTCGTATGAAACTAAGTGTTTTATTAAGTTCAGGGAAATCGTTAGAAGAAATTGAAAAAGCATTTGCATGCTAGAAAGAAGGATTAGAAATGGTAACAAAAATTGGAAGACGTGTTCGTGAATATGAAGGAAAACCAATTATTTATGGATATCCATATGAAGATTTAGTTGCATGGTTTGAAGAACATGGAGAGAAAAAATTCAGAGCAGGACAATTATGGGACTGGTTATATCGCAAACGTGTCACAAGTTTTGAAGAAATGACAAACTTATCAAAAGATTTAATTGCAAAATTAAATGAAACTTTTACATTCCCAGTATTAAATGAAAAAATTAAGCAACAATCAACTGATGGTACTCGTAAGTTCTTATTTGAATTAGCAGATGGATTATTAATTGAAACAGTTTTAATGCCACAAGAATATGGTTTATCCATTTGTGTAACAACACAAGTAGGATGTAATATTGGTTGCACTTTTTGTGCCAGTGGTATTATTGCAAAACAACGTGACTTAGTCGCTGGAGAAATTGTAGCGCAAGTAATGCATGTGCAACGTACATTAGATGAAGTAGCTCCTGGAGATCGTGTAAGTCATATTGTTGTAATGGGAATTGGAGAACCATTTGATAATTATGATAATGTTATTAAATTCTTAAAAGTAGTCAATTCAGATACAGGTTTAGCGATTGGTGCACGTCATATTACAGTATCTACTAGTGGACTTGCTCCAAAGATTTTAGATTTTGCTAAAGAAGGTTTGCAAGTTAACTTAGCGTTATCGCTACATGCTCCAGATAATGATACTCGTTCTAAAATTATGCGTATTAACCGTAAATACCCTATTGAAGTGGTGATGGAAGCGATTAATGAATATATTCGTACAACGAATCGTCGTGTGACGTTTGAATATATTATGTTGGATCATGTCAATGATTCTGTGGAACAAGCACAACAATTGGCGGATTTATTAGCGGATAAGAAACGTTTATCGTATGTAAACTTGATTCCTTATAATAAGGTTCGTGAGCATGATCAATATGAACGTAGTAGTAAGGATCGTGTAGTGGCTTTCTATGATGTATTGAAGAAAAATCATATTAACTGTGTGGTTCGTAAAGAATTCGGTCATGATATTGAAGCGGCGTGTGGTCAATTACGTTCAAGCCAAATGAAACGTGACCGTGATAGAAAACGTAAGACGGAAGAAGAAAAATAAAATATAAAAAAGTAGAAGAGTAGACTTCCCTTGTTATAGTAGCAAAGGACGCAAGCAGCTTCGCTAAAGCGAATCTCATTGCTAAACTTCGAGCCTGGGTCTCGAAGTTTCCTGTAATATCAGCCAAGTATGGCTGATATTACTAATGCTACTATGGGAAGTCTTTCGTTTATATTTTGACGAATAAATCACTAAAATTACTCAATCACCCTCCTCTTTCAAATAGAGATAAGGGTGATTTTTTGTTGTTTTCTATGAAGAAAATAAATTTTCTAACCTGTAAACCGCTTTCAAAGTTGTAACATTTCACTTTTACACGAACAAAAGTTAAAGAGAAATTTAAGGTAATATTACAAAAAGATGACAAATGTAACGAAAAACGTATGTTCGCATTATTTTTTTGTAATCTAAATATCAAAAAAAGTCAATTTATTTAAAGAGGCTTAACAAATCGCATGAAATCAACATTTTGCTATTTATTCATGTTACAGTAGTTACATCAAAGAAAACCGCATTTGAAAATTTTAAGCGGTAGATTCTCGAAACAAAAATTCTAGTAGAGAGTCGGAAAGGATTTTTATGAAATTTACATTAAAGAAGACGGTGTTGGCAACAATCGCAGTAGCTTTTCTAGGAATTTCAGGAATGACAACTTCAACAGCTAAGGCTGATGAATGGGTAGCACGTACTACAGACGAAGTAAAAGATGAAATTGTTCATAATGAAGAAGGAGTGCAAGAGTACACAGTAAAATATGGTGATACATTATCTGTTATTGCTGAAGCGATGGATGTATCATTAGATGCTTTAATTCGTGTAAATGACATTCAAAATGCTAACTTAATTTATGCAGGAACAATGATTAAGTTTTCTGCCGATAAACAAGAGGTAGTTGTGAAAACAGAAGAAGAAGAGCATACTTACAAAGTAGAAGATAATACAGAAGTTGTAGAAGTAAAAGCAGTAGAGCCAACTCCGCAAACAGTCACTTCACAAGAAGAAACTACTAGCGCTTCATCAACAGAAGGTTACACATTAACGGTAGAAGCAACAGCGTATTCATACGCAGAGCCAGGATTATCAAATTACACAGCAGATGGGACAAACTTAGTGAATGACCCAATGGTAATTGCAGTAGATCCTCGAGTAATTCCTTTAGGAACAATGGTCGAAATTCCAGGATATGGTGTATTCCGTGCAGCTGATACAGGTGGAGCAATTGTTGGAAATAAAATTGACGTTCACTTTACAACCGTAGCAGAAACCTATAATTTTGGACGACGTACAATTACAATTCGTATTTTAAAATAAACATTTTTAAAAGATTGGATGCAAATCCAGTCTTTTTTCTTTTGATATCATTCACAAACTAAATGAATTATATGAAGATTTTTAGAAAAAAATATTGTCTTTTTTTCAAATGCTAGGAAATAAGTTGAAAATATGGTATATTGTGAGAAATGCAATATTTAGTAGTATGACAGGAGTGGAAAGAATGAAAAAAACTATGATGGGGATGTTAGCTGTAGCATCAACTTTAGCGTTTGCAGCATGTTCGAATAATCAATCAGCTGTAGCGACTTCAAAAGCAGGTAATGTTACCCAGGAGGAATTTTATAAAGCTTTAAAAGCAACATCTGGAGAACAAACATTACAACGTTTAGTGTTGCAAAAAGTTTTAGAAAATAATGCATCTGACAAAAAAGCTTTAGAAGATGAAGCGAAAAAAGAAGTTGCAAACCAAGTGACACAATATGGTGGAGAAGATGCTTTAAAAGCAGTATTAGCTCGTAGTGGATTTACTTCAGTCGATGCTTACCGTGATACAGTTTACTTAAACAAATTAATTACAGCAGCTGTTAAAAAAGCCAATAAATTTAGCGATGAAGAAATTCAGAAATATTATGATTCATGGGAGCCAAAAGCTACTGCTCAACATATTTTAATTGGGGTAGCACAAAATGCTTCAGATGAAGAAAAAGCAGAAGCAAAGAAAAAAGCAGAAGATTTAATCAAACAATTAAAAGATGGTGCTGATTTCGATACTTTAGCAAAAGAAAATTCAACAGATAAAAGTTCTGCTGAAAATGGTGGGAAAGTTGGACCGTTTAAACGAACTGATATGGTAAAAGAATTTGCAGATGCAGCTTATGGTCTAAAAGTAGGGTCAATCACAGAAGAACCAGTATTAACACAATATGGATACCATGTGATTAAATTAGTCGACAAACCTGAAAAAGGCTCATTAAATGATGTACGTTCTACATTAGAAGATGAATTAATAGCAGAAAAATTAAAAGATACAGCCACTATTCATTCTGTAGTTTCTTCATTAGTGAAAGAAGCAGATGTGAAAATTACAGATGATACATTGAAAAATGCTTTAAAAGATTTTTCTGATAATACACCAAATGTAACAGAACAATCGCAAACAACAGGAAATTAGAAATTCTATTAGGAGTGGGAAAAAATCAAAAGAAGTATTTGATTTTTCCTACTCTTTTTTTTACAATTCATCTTGACAATACGCAGAAAAATTGTAAAATTGAAAATAATTTAATAATTGTTTTCACGTTATCATTTTTTTGAAAAGTTATGAAACTAAGCAAGTGGAAAGGAAGGATACCATGAAGCGTTCATGGAAATTAGTAGTTAGTTTACTGGCAATTGGCTTTATGGGCTGTGCGAATCGTACAGAAACATTTAATCAAGCGGATATGGTCAATGTTTCTAAAAATGGTGAATCAGCTGTGACAACAAAAATAGAAACAACAACTACTACTGCTTCACCTACAAAGGAAGGTACGACTACTACCGAACTCAATGCATTAGCAAAAGAAGCGATTAAAGAGATTGAAACGAAGAAGCAAGTCTTACTGGATCATCATTATACGATATTAGTTCAAGCTCAAACAAAAGATTCTGTTGATATTCATATTCGTCATCAAGAACAAAGTGGAACAAGCAACTTTGGTTTTTTTAGATATACACAGTCAACAAAACTTTTAGAAGAGATGGATGCAGTATCGGGTAATTATAAACCGGTAAAATAATTTTTTTAAGGGAAGTGTTGTTATGACAAAAAAAGTAAACTTAGATTGGAAAAATTTAGGCTTTAGCTATATTAAAACAGATTATCGTTATATTAGTTACTATAAAGATGGTGAGTGGGATAATGGAGCTTTAGTAGAAGATAATGTACTTCATATTAGTGAAGCATCAACAGCACTTCATTATGGACAACAAGCTTTTGAAGGATTGAAAGCTTATCGTTGTAAAGATGGTAGCATTAATTTATTCCGTCCAGATCAAAATGCGGCACGTTTCGCACGTTCTTGCAAACGTTTATTAATGCCAGAGTTTCCAGAAGAACGTTTTGTTGAAGCAATTAAGGAAGTTGTACGTGCGAATGCAGATTGGATTCCACCATATGGAACAGGAGGAAGTTTATATATTCGTCCATTAATGATTGGGGTAGGCGATACAATTGGAGTAAGTCCAGCGCCAGAATATATTTTCACTGTCTTCGTAATGCCAGTAGGAGCTTATTTCAAGGGTGGTTTAACACCAACTAGCTTCGTAGTGAGTGAATATGACCGTGCAGCTCCTGTAGGGACAGGTGCTGCAAAAGTTGGAGGAAACTATGCCGCTAGCTTATTACCTGGTAAAGAAGCTAAAAAACATCAATTTAGTGACTGTATTTATTTAGATCCATTGACACATACGAAAATTGAAGAAGTGGGAGCTGCGAATTTCTTTGGAATTACGAAAGACAATCAATTCATCACTCCATATTCTCCATCTATTTTACCAAGTATTACAAAATACTCATTATTATGGTTAGCTGAACACCGTTTAGGCATGGTGGTAAAAGAAGCAGATGTTTATGTAGATCGTTTAGATGAATTTACAGAAGCTGGAGCGTGTGGTACAGCAGCGGTTATTTCACCAATTGCTGGAATCCAAAATGGAGATAATTTCCACGTATTCTATTCAGAAACTGAAGTAGGACCAGTAACTCGTCGTTTATATGACGAATTAGTAGGAATTCAATATGGAGATGTAGAAGCGCCAGAAGGTTGGATTCAAAAAGTATAATTATATATAATATTAAGAGCCTTAAAAAGTAATTTTTAAGGTTCTTTTTTATAAAAGATACAAACATCACCTATCGTTTTAGCGAAATGGAAATGAAACAATCGGTTAAATGGTTATTTTTACTGATTATAAAGAGAAATTTTTATACTCAAAAACAAAATATGTAGTTATTATTCCGAAATTTATTTAAGAATCTGTATTCTTACTGTAGAAATATATATATAAATTGATAAAAGCGTAATTTAGTTGTATAGTATATTAAGAATATTGTAAGATAATTAGTTAACTGGGAGTCTGTCTATTTTTTTCTCCCATCAATGATAAGAGGTGTTAATGTGCGGAGAAATCATCATAGAAGAAAAGAATCATCAAAAGTATTGGAATGGGTCAATTATATTCTGATGGGGGGATATGTGATTCTAGCAGGAATTGTATTGTTCCAGATGTTTCGATATAATTTGCTAGCTTTTCGCTGGTTTAATATTATCATTACAGTACTTGCTGTTTTATTAGCAATTGGAGCAGGTCTATTCATTAAAAAGAAAATAGCAAAAGTATTTACATTGTTGCTATTGATTTTTGGAATTACTCTAGGTTCAATTGGAGTTTTTGGAATTCAGCAATTCATATCTGTTACAAGTAAATTAAACGAAACCTCAGCGGTTTCAAACTATACAATGAGTATTGCAGTACTGAAAGATAGTGAAATTGAGTCAGTTTCACAACTTGAATCTGTAGCAGCACCGGTTGACAATGATCAGGAGAATGTTCAAAAATTAATCGATGATGTTCAAAAAAATCAACAACAAACATTGACAGTATCATCGATCGAATCCTATCTTGAAGCGTATAAACAATTACAATCTGGTGAAGTAAAAGCTATTGTTTTAAATGAAGCTTTTGAGAATATTATTGAATCTGAATATCCTAATCATGCAGATACAATCAAAAAAATCTACACAATGGGTGTGAAGAAAAAAGTTAAAGCTCCTAAAGCAAGTAAAGGAAAAGGGATGACGATTTATGTTAGCGGAATTGACACATATGGACCGATTAGTTCAGTTTCTCGTTCAGATGTGAATATCTTAATGACGGTAAACACAGATACAAAAGAAGTATTATTAACGACTACACCTCGTGACTCTTATGTTCCAATTGCTGATGGTGGAAATAATCAATACGATAAGTTAACTCATGCAGGACTGTATGGAGTAGATGCTTCTATTCATACTCTTGAAAATCTATATGGTATTGATATTAACTATTATGCTCGTTTAAACTTCACTTCATTCTTGAAATTAATTGATTTGTTAGGCGGTATTGATGTTTATAATGATCAAGCATTTAATGCTCATACAAATAATGGGAAGCATTATCCAGTTGGGAATCTTCATTTAGACTCAAAAGATGCTCTAGGATTTGTTCGTGAACGTTATTCATTAGTAGATGGAGATAGAGACCGTGGACGCAATCAACAAAAAGTGATTACAGCAATTATTCAAAAGTTAACCTCAGCAGAAGTACTGGCTAATTATTCAGCAGTTATCCAAGGATTGCAAGAATCTGTACAGACGAATATGCCTGTAGAAGTAATGACAGATTTAGTGAATCGTCAATTAGAAAAAGGTGGTAAATATGATGTGCAATCGCAGGATCTAAAAGGGACAGGAAGAATGGATTTACCTTCATATGCAATGCCAGGAAGCCAATTATATATGATGGAAGTAAGTCAAGATAGTTTAGCAAGCGTGAAAGCTGCTATGACAGCTGTGTTGAAAGGAAAATAAAAATGATTGATATTCATTCACATATTCTCTGTGGTGTTGATGACGGCCCAAAAACAATTGAAGAAACAAAAGCATTGTTAGAACACGCTTATAAACAAGGAGTTCGAACGATCGTATCAACTTCTCATCGTAGAAAAGGAATGTTTGAGACATCAGAAAGAGTGATGGTAGAACAATTCCAAGTAGCACGACAACTTGCAAAAGAAGTAGCGGAAGATTTGACGCTACTGTTTGGTGCGGAAATCTACTATACCAGTGATGTGTTAGAAAAACTTGAAAAAGGGAAGTTACCGACACTCAATGGAACACGATATGCATTAATTGAATTTAGTATGAATACTGCATATCGTGATATGCATGCTGCATTAACGAAGCTTTTAATGCAAGGAATTACTCCTGTTATTGCGCATATCGAAAGATATCATGAATTAGAAGGAAGAGAAGATCGAGTAGAAGAACTCATTGATATGGGATGTTACACACAAATTAATAGTGCAAGTGTGTTAAAACCAAAACTCTTTGGAGATGACATGAAATTTATGAAAAAACGTGCCCAATATTTCTTAGGAAAAGGATTGGTTCATGTGGTAGCCAGTGATATGCATAGCGTAAAGAAAAGACCTTCATATATGAAAAAAGCATTCCAAATTATTGCTTCAAAATATGGAGAAAAAAAAGCAAAAAATTTATTTATCAATAACCCAATGAAAATTTTACAAAATAAAGAAATATAGGAGAAATTTATGAAAGAACAACAAGAAATCGGAATTGATCCATTACTGTTATTAGCAAGTTTATGGAGAAAAAAAATATTAATATTATTAGTCGCTATTATTACAGGTGGACTAGCATTTAGCTATAGTTCATTTATTGTCCGTCCGCAATATACAAGTACATCACGTATTTATGTAGTTAACCATGGACAAGGAGAACAAAATGTCTTAACGAATCAGGCCTTACAAGCCGGTTCATACTTAGTTAAAGATTACCAAGAAATTATTCTATCACAAGATGTATTAGAAAAAGTGATTGCCAATCAAAAATTAACAATGACTCCTAAACAATTAGCATCAAAAATTAGAGTAAGTGTTCCAAGAGAGACACGTATCGTATCGATTGATGTAAAAGATACAAATCCTGATACAGCAAGTCAATTAGCTAATGAATTACGTGTTGTTGCAGCAGCGAAAATTAAAGCAGTTACTAAAGTGTCTGATGTAACAACATTAGAAGAAGCACGACCAGCGCTTAATCCATCTTCACCAAATATTCGTCGTAATACGATATTAGGTGTTGCTGGTGGAGCAGTTCTTATCATCGTATTATTAACCTTACAAGAAATACTAGATGATCGAATCAAACGCCCAGAAGATGTTGAAGAAGTTCTTGAATTACCTCTACTTGGGGTTGTTCCAAAAGTATAGATACAGTAAAGGAGATATTATGCCAAAATTAGAATTATCAAAGAAAAGTATTACGTTTACGAACAAAGTAGACGAACATTTCAATGCTCTTCGTACTAATATTCAATTAAGTGGCAATCAAATAAAAGTGATTGCTATAACATCAGTGCAACCAGGAGAAGGAAAATCTGTAAACTCAACGAATATTGCACTAGCATTTGCACGTGCTGGATATAAAACACTATTAATTGACGCCGATATTCGTAACTCAGTCATGTCTGGAGTCTTTAAATCAACAGAACGTATTACGGGATTAACAGATTACCTTTCAGGAACAGAGGATCTTTCAAACGGTGTTTGTGAGACAAATGTGGATAATTTATTCGTCATCCAATCAGGACCAAAATCTCCAAACCCAACAGCACTTCTGCAAAGTAAAAAATTTGAAACATTAATTGAGACAATGAAGAAATATTTCGATTATATCATTGTCGATACGGCACCAATCGGGCTTGTAATCGATGCGGCAATTATTGTTCAAAAATGTGATGCTTCAGTATTAATCACAGAAGCGAATCAAACTAAACGTCGTGATGTTTTACGGGCAAAAAAACAATTAGAACAAACAGAAACTCCATTTTTAGGAGTGGTATTAAATAAATACAATGTAAAAACTGATCGTTATGGCTCATATGGAATATACGGAGCATATGGGAATTATGGGAAATATGGAAAATAAACAGTAAAAGGAGGACATTCGTATGCAACGATTCTCGACAAGTGGAAAAATACCAATGTTAGTTATTCAATTAATGATTGTATATCTGTCTTTTTGGGTTGCTTACGGATTCGCTTTAGATCGTATTCAGATTGTATTGATTGGGTCAATTCATATTATTGCCTATTATATGAGTGGGACGGGGACGAAGTTTATTTTACGAGGTAGAGTAGAAGATCTTCTTCAGACGATTAAGTATTCTATTTATTTTGTCATTACTTTTCAATTAGTGTTATTGATTCTTGAAGATAATCTATTTCGTCGTAATCATTGGAATTTCTTTATGGCTGAATTTGCGGCAGTATTATGCATCTGGTTGGTGAATTTAGGTTGTCGAAAATTATTTAATAAACTTCTTTCATTAAAGGCTAAAGATAATCGATTATTTGTTGTCACAACAAAAAGTAGGATTGAAAAAACAATGCAACAATTAGAAAACTATAAGGAAGGAATCATTGTTTCTGTCAGTGTTGTGGATGATGCACAATATGAAGTTTCGGGGATTCAAACAGTATCTGCTAATCAAATTGTGACTTATGTTACGAAAGAAGTTGTCGATCAAGTAATCATTAATTTGCCAAGTGACAAATATTTAGTATTCGATTATATTTCTCAATTTGGAACGATGGGAATTCCAGTGGCTGTTAGTATTCAGGCTCTAGAATTTAATACAAATGGATATAAAAAAATTCAGCAATTAGGTACGATGAGTACCGTTACTTTTTCTACTACATTTTATCGTTATAGAGATGTAGTATTAAAACGTATGATGGATATTTTTGGGTCACTTATTGGATTATTCATCTGCGGTCTTGTTGGAATTGTATTAGTGCCTCTTATCAAAAGAGATGGTGGACCTGCTATTTTTGCACAAGAACGTGTAGGAACGAATGGAAGAAAATTTAAGTTTTATAAATTTAGATCAATGCGAGTAGATGCAGAAGAGTTGAAAGCATCTCTTATGAAAGAGAATACGATGGAAGGCGGCATGTTCAAGGTTGAAAATGATCCTAGGATTACACCGATTGGACACTTTATTCGTAAAACGAGCCTAGATGAGCTACCTCAATTTTGGAATGTATTAAAAGGCGATATGAGTCTCGTCGGTACGCGACCACCGACAGTAGATGAGTATGAAACATATACACCAGAACAAAAGAAACGTCTTAGCTTTAAACCAGGAATTACTGGTTTGTGGCAAATTAGCGGAAGAAGTAATATTAAAAACTTTGATGATGTTGTGAAGTTAGACGTGGCTTACATTGATGAATGGACAATATGGAAAGATATTGAAATTTTAATTAAGACGATTAAAGTCGTATTCAAAAAAGAAGGAGCAGCATAGTCTGCCTATAAAGAAAAGGATAGAAATGACAAACATTAAATTATTAGTTGCAACACATAAATTACATGAAATGCCAAGTGATACTGAATTATATCTTCCAATTCATGTTGGTGCACAGGGAAAAGAGTCAATAGGTTATTGTGGAGATAATACAGGAAAACATATTTCTGAATTAAATTCCTGTTACTGTGAATTGACAGGGCTCTATTGGGCGTGGAAAAATTTGGACTATGATTATTTAGGATTAGTCCATTATCGTCGTTATTTTACGACTCAATCAAGAAAATTTCATGAAGGGATTAAAATTGATGAGGTAGTTCTTTCTAAAAAAGAGATAGAAGAATTATTACGAGATAATTCAGTTGTTGTACCTAAGAAGAGAAAGTATTATATTGAAACGTTATATTCACATTATGCACATACATTTGATGGTAAACATTTAGATATCGCTAGACAAATAATTAGTGAAAAGACACCGGAATACTTATCTGCATTTGATAAGGTAATGAAACAAAGAAGTGGGTATATGTTTAATATGTTTATTATGCCTAAAGAGTATGTCAATGAGTATTGTGAATGGTTATTTAAAATTTTGGATAGTATGTATGAACAGATCGATATATCAAACTATACAGCCTTTGAAGCAAGACTATTCGGTCGTGTGAGTGAATTGTTATTTAATGTGTGGTTAGAATATAAAAATATACAACCTAAAGAAGTACCGTTTATGTATATGTCAAAAGTAGATTTAGTTCAAAAAGGAATTTCGTTTTTACAAGCGAAATTTTTTGGTAAAAAATACGAGAAGAGTTTTTAAAATGAAAGTAACAATTATTGGACAAATTCAAAATAAAAAAACAGGTTTAGGTAAGGCTATTAATGATTTTATAGATTTTTGTAAAGAAAATGCGACTTATACTACTACCATTGATATCACAAATAATAAAAAGTTTTTTAATCATTGTTATCATATTTTAGTTTCCGATACAGATGTATACTATTTTACACCTTCTGGATCAGTAGGAGGTAATATCAGAGACTCGTTCTATTTATTCTTAATGATTTTAAAGCAAAAAAAAATAGTAACACATTTTCACAACAGTTCATTTGGAAATGTTATCAATAAAAATAAAATTTTGAAATTAATAAATAAATGGATATACAAACATATAGATAAGATTATTGTTCTAGGATACAAATCAAAGCAGATGTTTGATTCTTTGAAGGTAACAGATAAAAAATTTGAAATAATCAGAAATGGAGTGGATGATAACTTATTTATTTCTGAAGAAAAAATGAGTCAAAAATTCCAAAATAAAATTATTAATGTTATTTATTTTAGCAATATGATTAAAGAAAAAGGATATGAAATTGTACTAAAAGTTGCTGAAAATATGCAAGACAACCTACAATTTCATTTTTATTTTTCAGGTAAATTCTTTGATAAGAAATTAGAAGAAAAATTTAAGAATGATATTTCTAAAATGAAAAATGTAACCTATTATGATGGAGTATATGGCGAAGAAAAAAAATACTTACTAGAAAATATGCATTATTTTGTGTTGCCTACTAGTTATAAAGATGAAACACTTCCAATTAGTATGTTAGAAGCAATGGCAAGTGGGCTGTATATTATTACAACTGACGTCGGAGTAATTTCAGAAGTGACTGACAGTAATGTATCAACTCTTTTAAAATCTTCCACTAATGATTTATCTATAAAAATTCAAGATATTATTTTGCAAACCTCAGCAACAATAAAAATCAATGATTTTAATATTAGCAAGATGAAAGATGAATATTCAAATAAGATGATTCAAAAAAGTATTTTTAAAGTAATAGAAAGTTAAAACTTTAAAATTAAAAAGGGGAAAAATTAAAATTGAAAAATATACTACAAGAATATTTTGTATTAAGAACTACCTTTAATAAAGAAATTGCAAAATATAAACTCCTTGAAAAAGTATGGGGAAGATTAGGAAATATACCTTTTTTTGAAAATCAAGCTATAAATTTTTATCGTAGAAAACACAAAACAATTCTAGATTATTTATACAAAGAATTTGATGTATTCTTATCAAACTACTCTGAAGAAAAATACGAAGAGAAAAGTGAAACTAGTAAAAAAATTTTTACAATGTGGATTCAAGGAATTGAAAATATTCCTTTAATTGTTAAAAAAACGATTGAAAGTCAAAAGAAATATGCAGAAAAATTTGGATATGAGTTTATCTTTTTAGATAAGAATAATATTTTTAATTATATCCAGTTGCCGGAAATAATTGTAGAAAAATATGAAAAAGGGATAATTGATTTTATTAAATTTTCAGATATCGTTAGAGTAACATTACTTGCTAAATATGGCGGTGTTTGGCTTGATTCCACAATTTATATTGATGATACAAATAAATTAGAATATTTTGATAGTGAGTTTTTTACAATTAAATCTTTAAAGGGTAGAAAAATTCCAAAATTTGTTCCAGAGGGTAAATGGACAGGTTTTTGTCTTGCGGGTAGAAAAAAACATCTTTTATTTAAATTTTTAAGAGATTTTCAAATTGAATATTTTACAAAATTTGATGTAGCAATCGACTATTTTTTAATTGATTATTTAATTGAATTAGCTTATCAAAAATTTAGTTCAGTACGTGAAGCAATTGAATCAAACCCAGAATCAAATCCAGACTTATTTTTTTTAGTGACAAATTTATCTAAAAAATATGATGAAGATGAGTGGAAAAGAGTCATGCAAAATACATCACTCTTCAAATGTTCATATAAGATTAAAATGGATATGAGTAGTGGAACTTATTTTAATAAAATTATTGATCAATAAAGGAGAAAAGAATGATTTCAGTAATTGTACCTGTTTACAATGTGGAAGACTATCTGAAAATTGCACTTGATAGTTTAGTGATGCAAACTTTCTATGATTTTGAAGTGATTTTAATAAATGATGGCTCTACAGATATGTCAGGAAATATTTGTGAAGAATATGCACGTTTACATTCTAATTTTCATGTATATCATAAAAAAAATGGTGGTCAATCAGCTGCTAGAAATTTTGGACTAAAAAAAGCAAACGGAGAATTTATTACTTTTTTAGATTCTGATGATTATTTTGAATCTTATGCACTAGAACTTTTTATGAAACTCCAGAAAAAATATAATGCTGATATTGTTTCAACAAAGGAGAAAGAAGTTAGAAATAGTGAATTAAATATTCACGACTCAAATTTTCACTTCTCAGAAGACAACGTAAGATTATTTGAAGGAAAAACTTTCTTAGAAAAGGCATTTTATAATGATGAGATTACAGTTTCAAATGGGGGGAAGTTATTTAAAAAAGAAGTGTTAAATGTATGCTACCCAAATGGAAAAATTTATGAAGATTTATATGTTTTTTCGGAAATTGCATTAAATTCAAAAAGAGTTGTTCATACGAATATTCAAGTTTATAACTATCTTATACGTGAAGGAAGTACAGTACATTCAAGTTTTAAAAAAAATCAATATGATTTTTTTGAGGCAATTGAGCATAATAAGAATGTCTTACGTGAGAAAGTGCCGAATGGTTATGAACTAGAAAAAGCTTTGATTGCTAAAAAAGTTATTGGATCATTTATTTTAAGTAATCAGGCAATAAAGACTTCACTAGAGGATGTTAAAGAGATAAAAAAAAGAATAAAACCTGATTATTTTAATATAATGTTTAATCATAAGATTTCATTATCAAGAAAAATTCAAAGTACTTTATTTCTTTTATCTCCTAATTTTTACTATTTTATTATTAAATTATATAAAAATAGTAAAAATAGTTGAAAATAAATAATAAAAATGAAGATTAACAAATAAAATTCTTAATTTGTTATGTTTTTAAAGGAGGAAATGAAGTGATCTATATTGTTGTTACAGCTATATCTATGATTATTTCTTCAATAATTGTAAAACTAAAAATGAAATCCTATTGGCAGATATTAGCTTTTTTACCGTTAACTTTTTTGGGTGCATTACGAGCATACGTGGGAATTGATTATACTACATATTCTATTATTCAAATTCCAGGTGTTTTAAATGGATTTAGTCATATTAAATTCGAACCGTTAGCTAAACAAGTTGTTTTTTTAGGTTATTATTTGGCTGATCGACAACACTATTTTTATATCTTTTCACTTTTTCATATCATTTTGATGTGGTTTATCTATAAATATATTTCAGAAAATTCTAAAAATATATCTGAAAGCTTGTTTCTTCTCTTAACAAGTGTTTTTTTTACTTTTAGCTTATCTGGAATAAGACAGGCTATATCAACTATGATTGCATTCTATGCTTTAAAATATCTAGAAAAAAATAAAGTATTTCACTTTATATTTTTTATAATTATTGCTTCTTTATTTCATAAGGCATCAATCATATATTTATTTTTCATCGTTTTAAATAAGGTTAAATTAGATAGAACAATTGCTATTTTAGGAGTATTTGTAGCAGTTGTAATTTCACTTTTTAATATTAATTTTGTTGCTGAATTAATGGAAGTTTTTGATTTTTATTCAGAATATATTGGTTCAGAGTTTTATACTGGAGGTTTTGATTGGGTTCATAAGTATGCAATTATTATTTTCTCTTCGTCTATTTTTATTATGTCCTATTTTCTTTCAAAGGAAAATATTCAAAAATTGGAATTATATTTGAAAATTAATTATATTTTATTTTTATCGGCTATTTTAATGTCAATTTTCCCAACTCCATCTAGGATTATTTATTTATTTATTCCAGTATATTTTGTTTTAATTCCGAATATTCTATTTGTTTTACCAGATAAAAGATTTAGGGTGATTGTAAAAAGCTTTTATTTTATTTTATTTACATTATTTTTTTATAGAATGGTTTTTAATTCGAATGTCTATGAAACATTACCGTATCAGTCAATTTTTGAATTTTTAAGATAATTACTAAGGGGGAGTAGAGAGTATATGAAAGAATTATTGTTATCAATTGTAATTCCAATGTATAATATTGAAAATTACATCGAAAGATGTCTAAAATCTTTTGAAAAGATAGATTATAAATTGTTAAAAATTTTTGAGGTTATTATTGTAAATGATGGAAGTACTGACTCATCTGTTAAAATTGTAGAAGAATATTTAAGTAGAACAAAGCTTAATTTAAAATTAATTAATAAAAAAAATGGTGGACATGGGTCTGCTGTTAATAAAGGAATTGAGAACGCAAAAGGTAAATATTTTAAAATTGTTGATGGTGACGACTGGGTAAATTCTAATGAATTTGAACTTTATTTAAGTAGAATAATTCATACAAATGCGGATTTAATCATTACTGATTACTCTGAACAACATACATATAGTAATAAGACTATTAGAATTAAACCATTAATTGTTGAAGATAATCATTATTCTACTGAATTGATGGACTTGGTTCCTATGCATAGTATTACTTATAAAACAGAATTATTACAAAAAAATAATATTCGATTAACAGAAAAAATTTTCTATGTAGATACACAGTATGCTATTTTCCCTTTAAAATATGTGAAAAAATGGGAATATTGGTCATTGGATTTATATCAATACTTTTTGGGTAGACCAGATCAAAGTATGGCTATAGAAAATAGATTGAAGAATATAGAACATAATCGAATTGTAATCGAAAGTATTCTAGAGTACTATGATAGATTGAATCCAGGAAAATTTAAAGATTTATTATATAAAAAAATATGTGATTTAATTAATGCACGTTTAATGCTAGTTTTCTATGTAGATAATCGAGATGAATTAATAAAAAAAATGGTACAAGATATGGATAAATACAATATAAAATATCCCTTCCAAAAAAATTTTAAAACAACTTATTTGCTTTATATAAACGAAAAAACCAACCGAATCTTAACACCAATTATTTATCCAATTGTGAATTATAAATTAAAAAATCTTTTCCAATAATTTGATATGTAATAATTTTAAAAATTAATTTAAGGAGTTTATAAAATGGTGAAAATTGATCTTGTAGTTCCATGGGTAGACGGGAATGATATTACATGGCTGGAAGAAAAAAGAAAGTATAGTTCAGTGAGTTGGAGTGAAGGTAATAGTAATAGTCGATATAGTCCATCTGATAATTTTAAATATTGGTTTCGTTCGGTCGAAAAATTTGCACCTTGGATTAATAAAATTTTTTTTGTGACATATGGACATCTACCAGAATGGTTAGATATTAGTCATCCCAAATTACGAATTGTAAGACATGATGAATATATTCCTAAAGAGTATCTTCCAACTTTTAATTCGCACGTCATCGAATTAAATTTACATCGTATAAATGATTTAAGTGAATATTTTATTTTATTTAGTGATGATGTTTTTTTTACTAAAGAAACAACAGAAAATGATTTTTTTGAAAACAATCTTCCAAGAGAATTTGGTATTTATACACCAATAAGACCCGTTCAAAATTATTCTCATATAGAATTGAATAATTATATGTTAATTAATCGGCATTTTAACAATAATAGAAAAAAAATTACTGAATGGTATAAATTTTATAATCCTTTGTTAGGTAAGTTTTTTATACACAATTTGATAGCTAATCTTTATAATCAGATTATGGGTTATCAAGAGTTTCATCTGGGGCATGCTCATTTGAAATCAACATTTAAAACAGTCTGGGATAAAGAAAAAAAACTATTACATAATGTTTCCACTCATCGATTTAGAGAATTAAGTGATGTAAATCATTTTGCTATGGCTTATTGGAATATTGAAAGTGGTAAGTTTGAACCACAATCATTATCCTTTGGAAAGAGTTTTGATATTGCTGATGTAAGTGAGAGTTGTCAGGCAATTGTGAATCAAAAGTATAAAGTTATTTGTTTAAATGAAACGGATGAGTCAGGAGATATTACTGAATATGAAAAAAAGATTGCAGAAGCATTCGATAAAATCTTATTTGAAAAATCCTCTTTTGAATTGTAAAGTTTAATATAATAAATTTTTACTTATGATTGGTAGCTATAAATTAAAATTGTTAATTATTTGGAGGGAAGTTATTTTGAAAAAAGAGGAATACAATTATTTAAAAGTAATCACAATTTTATTAGTTGTATTTGGTCATAGTACATATTATATTATTAAGACGAATTTTGGTGGGATTGATTATTTTAATTTGATTCAGAATCATTATTCTTTATTAGTGATGAAATTACTAAATACTCTGCCAAAAATTATTTACTACTTCCATATGCCCTTATTTATGGCAATATCAGGTGCATTTTTTCAGATTCAAATTCAAAAGAATAAATGGAAAGATTTAACTTCTTTGTTACGTGCTAAATTTAAAAGATTAATGATTCCATTTTTGGTTTTTACTTTGTTCTATACAATTCCTATAAAATATATTTCGAATTATTTCGTACAAACTAATGTGATAAATGCAATTATTGGACAATTGTTTTTACTTGGAAATAGTCATTTATGGTATTTGTATGCTTTGTTTGTTATTTTTATTCTTGCTTATTATGTACTAAAAAGATATAGTGGATTTTGGATGTTAGTCTTTTTATTTTTACTTCATTTAATAAGCTATAAAATTGAATTAACACTCATTAAGGCACCATTACAATTTTTATTTTATTTTGCAATGGGATTTATGTTTGAATCTAAAAGAGAAGTATATAATAAATTTTTGAATAGTAAACGAAAATTTTTAAGTTTTTTAGTAATTGGATTTGTAGTGTTAATATTGTTTAATTTTGGAATAACAAAATATTCAAATTTGTTTTCTAAGATAATTCTAGAAATCTTAGCGATTTATGGAAGCTTATTAACCTATACTATTGCATATTATTTATCAAAAAGTACAACATTAGTGAATACTAAAATTTATCAATTAATTTTGGTAAATGGTTTAGGAATTTATATTTTTTCAGATACATTAAATTACTTAATCCTGTATTGTGCATATATTTTTGGTGGGGATTTTATGTTCACATCATACGGTATAATTCTATTGGTAATTATTCGATTTATAGGGACATTATTTTTAGGAATAGGATTAACTATAGTTTTTAAAAAGATATTTCCTAAATACCAATGGCTAGTAAATTAATAACATTGTTATTAAAAAGGAGAAAACTATTTTAAATCAGTATGAAAATATTAAAAAATTACTCGTATAATTTATCGTATCAATTATTGGCTATCATTTTACCAATTATTACAACTCCCTATGTAACACGCGTATTTACGAGTTCACAATTAGGAAGTTATGGCTATCATAATTCGATTGTTGCATATTTTTTGTTAGCAGCAACTTTAGGAATTAGTACCTATGCTACAAAAGAAATTTCTGCGCATACTATAGATCGTTCTAAAGTCTTTTGGGAAATTTATATGATTCAAGGAATCGCTTCAGCACTAGCTCTAGTATTGTATCTAATATTTTGCTGGACTATTCCAGGAATGCAAAATTCAATTGCTTATATTTTAAGTATCAGCCTTGTTTCAAAAGGATTAGATATTTCTTGGTTATTTCAAGGGGTAGAAGATTTTAAGAAGATTACTATTAGAAATATGACGGTCCGGATAATCGGAGTTTGTTCGATTTTCTTATTTGTAAAGCAGGAGTCAGATTTATATTTATATGTATTTTTACTTGTGTTCTATGAATTGTTGGGGCAAATTAGTATGTGGCTTCCAGCTAGTGAATTAATTCAAAAACCGGTTATATCATTATCTGAATCAAGACGTCATTTAATGCCTGTTATCACTTTGTTTTTACCTCAAATTGCGATTTCTCTATATACGTCATTAGACCGTACTTTGTTAGGAATCTTTGCTTCTACAAGAGATGTTGGGATTTATGAACAAGCATTAAAGTTAGTGGCAATTTTATTAACAATTGTCACTTCATTAGGAACCGTTATGTTGCCACGTGTCTCTCAACTATTGGCGCAAAAAGAGCATAAGGCAGTTACTAAGCTTTATGAATTTTCATTTCTTCTATACAACATGATTATTTTTCCGGTAATTGCTGGAATGTTAATTGTGAATGATAATTTTGTTCAATTTTTCTTGGGAAGTGAATTTCAAGAGGCTAAATATGCCATTATGATTATGGTGTGGAGAATGTTCTTTATTGGATGGACAAATATTATGGGGATTCAAATTTTGATTCCGCATAACAAACATAAAGAATATATGGTCTCAACAACAATTCCAGCATTTTTCAGTATTGCCTGTAATCTAGTATTAATTCCATATTTAGGCTATATTGGTGCGGCAATTACTTCTTTACTGACGGAAAGCGTTGTGTGGTTCATTCAATTGTATTATGCAAGAGAAGTTATGAAGGAATTGACGATTTTACCACATGTTATGAAAGTAGCGCTAGCTACAGCAGTAATGAGTGGGATTTTAGTTGTAGTGAAATCATGGATTCATTTTTCTCCGATGTTAAATGTGATGATTTTAGCTGTGATTGGAATGTTAGTATATGGTATCATTGTTGTTAGTTTTAAAATTATTAAGATTGAGGAAATTAAAAAGTTGTTACAGCATAATTGAATTTCTGAATTAAGCATTGAAAAAGCACTCTCGACCAACCGAGAGTGCTTTTTGATATATTATCTTGCAAAGCCGACAGCTTTTTCCATTTTACGAAGAGTTTTAGAAGCAACAGCGTTTGCTTTTTTAGCCCCTTCATCTAAAATTTCATCTAATTGTTTAGAGTTTAGTAATTCATAGTAACGTTCTTGGATTGGTTCCATCACCGCTACAATTGCTTCTGCTAAATCAGTTTTGAATGCACCGTATCCAGAGTCTTTATAAGTTTCTACTAAATCTTCAATGCTACGGTTTGAAAATGCGCTAAAGATTGTTAAAAGGTTCGAAATTCCTGGTTTTTCAGTTGGGTTGTATTCGATGACACCACTTGAATCTGTTACAGCGCTCTTGATTTTTTTACGAATCGTTGCTGGTTCATCTAACATACTAATGTATTCTTTAACATTCGCATCTGATTTACTCATTTTTTTCGTAGGTGTTTGTAAACTCATCACACGTGCTCCAGCTTTTGGAATAAATGGTTCTGGCATTTTTAATAACTCGTTACCATTTCCATAACGGCTGTTAAAACGAGCGACAAAGTCACGTGTTAATTCCATATGTTGTTTTTGGTCTTCTCCAACGGGAACAACTTCAGCATTGTATAAAACAATGTCTGCTACCATTAATGGTGGATAAGTTAATAAACCTGCTGATACAGATTGTTGTTTTTGAGATTTATCTTTGTATTGTGTCATACGTTCTAATTCGCCGACACCGACATTACATTGTACAATCCAAGCAGCTTGAGCATGTGCTGGAACTTCAGATTGAACGAAAATAGTAGATTTTTCAGGGTCTAGTCCAATGGCTAAGTATAACGCTGCAAGAGAACGAGTTTGTTCTTTTAATTTTTTAGGGTCTTGTGGAACCGTAATCGCATGTTGGTTTACGATACAGTATGTGCAGTCATATTCGTCTTGTAAGGCAACGAAGTTTTTCATCGCACCAATGTAGTTTCCAATGGTTGGAATGGCTGAAGGTTGTACTCCAGAGAAAATTTTCTTTTTAGTCATGTGTATTCTCCTTTAAATTTCAATCAACTAGTCTTATTATACCGTATTTTTGGAAAATTAACACAAAAATATATGTTTTCTAAGGTGATAAATAAGATAAGAAAATGTAGTAATATTTGCAATAAATTTGTTATGATATGCTTAGTTTTAGAATCGTTTAAAATATAAGGAGATATTTAAAAATGCCACAAAATCTGTTTAAAGAATTCGAAACATTAGAACAAGTAGAAGCAATTGTTCTGGGAGGATCAAGAGCTGGAGAACATTATGATAAAGATTCTGATTATGATGTCTATATCTATTTGACAGAACCTATAGCCGAAGAGACTAGAAAAGAAATTCTGAGTAAGTACTGTTCCTATATGGAAATTGGGAATCAATTTTGGGAATTAGAGGATGATTGTGTTTTAAAGAATGGGATAGAGATTGAACTGATTTATCGTTCATTAGATAGTTTTGATCAAGAGTTAGAAAATGTGATTCTTAATCATCAAGCTCAAAACTCTTATACAACCTGTATGTGGTATAACCTAATGCACAGTAAAATTCTCTACGACAAAGAGGGACGCTACGCTCAGTTGAAGAGCAAATATCATTTACCTTATCCAGCAGAGTTAAAAAGGAATATCATCAGTAAGCAACTATTATTACTAGAACAAGGGATGCCAGCTTTTTCTAAACAAATTCAAAAAGCTATTAAACGTCAAGATTTATTAAGTATGAATCATAGAAGTAGTGAATTTTTTGCCTCATATTTTGATTTATTGTTTGCTATTAATGAACAACTTCATCCGGGTGAAAAACGTATGTTACAGTATGCTAAAGAACGATGTACTCATTTACCAAAAGATTTTGAAGAGAATATTCAAGCTTATTTTCAAGCTCTTTACAGACCTGATGAAAAAGAGAA
>ERZ773211.64-NODE-64-length-27909-cov-22.2629_pt1 | contig 27909 bp, 6 predicted proteins | sample MGYA00511914_ERZ773211 | MGnify/ENA primary metagenome ERZ773211 (study PRJEB29015, sample SAMEA2738163) | human oral metagenome | biome: human oral; feature: human-associated habitat; material: saliva | place: China | collected 2242 ...
TTGTACCGCATGGCAATCATTTCCACTATATACCTAAGAGTGATTTGTCAGCAGGGGAATTGGCTGCTGCTCAAGCTTATTGGAATGGTAAACAGGGATCCCATTCTGCTACAAGTTCAAGTAAACCAAGTAGTGATAATGCTAAACCAGCCCAACCAAGTTTGACAGAGACTCCAAACCTGACTGTCACCCCAACATATCATCAAAATCATGGGGAAGACATTTCAACACTTTTAAGTGAATTGTATGCCAAACCTTTGTCAGAACGCCATGTGGAATCGGATGGACTCGTCTTTGATCCAGCACAGATTACAGACCGTACAGCCAATGGTGTCGCAGTTCCTCACGGAGACCATTATCACTTTATCCCTTATTCACAAATGTCACCTTTGGAAGCAAAATTGGCTCGTATGATAGCTGTCAAGGGACAAAATGGCAGTGCCTTGCCAAGCGTCACTCCTTTGAAGCCAGCCCCTACTACCAAACCTCTAGCACCAGTGGAAAATAAACCGACTGAATTTGATGTTAATCAGGTTGTTAGAAAAGTTGGCGACGGATATATTTTAGAGGATAAGGGTGTTAGCCGTTATGTTCTAGCTAAAGATTTGGCCAAGGATAAGATTGAAACTATTGAAAATCTCTTGTCTAAGAAAAGTCAAGAGACACATGCTCTAGTTGCGAAGAAAGAAAATGTAGCACCTCGTGACCAAGAATTTTATGATAAGGCTTATAATCTATTGACCGAAGCTCATAAATCTTTGTCTGAAAATAAGGGTCGTACTTCTGATTTCCAAGCCTTAGACAAATTAGCAGAACGCTTGAATGATGAATCTTCTAATAAAGGAAAATTAGTAGATGATTTATTAGCATTCCTAGCACCAATTACCCATCCAGAACGACTTGGTAAGCCAAATTCTCAGATTGAGTATACTGAGGACGAAGTCCGTATTGCACAATTAGCTGATAAGTATACAACCTCAGATGGCTACATTTTTGACGAACATGATATTATCAGTGATGAAGGAGATGCCTATGTAACGCCTCATATGGGTCATAGTCACTGGATTGGAAAAGACAGTCTTTCTGATAAGGAAAAAGCAGCTGCTCAATCTTATACTAAAGAAAAAGGTATCCTACCTCCGTCTCCAGATGCAGACGCTCAAGCAAATCCAACTGGAGATAGTGCGGCGGCCATTTACAATCGTGTGAAAGGTGAAAAACGAATTCCACTCGTCCGACTTCCATACATGGTAGAGCATACAGTTGAGATAAAAAATGGTAATTTAATCATTCCTCATAAGGATCATTACCACAACATTAAATTTGCTTGGTTTGATGATCACTCATACAAAGCTCCAAACGGTTATACCTTGGAAGATTTATTTGCGACGATTAAGTACTATGTTGAACATCCTGATGAACGTCCACATTCTAATGATGGATGGGGTAATGCCAGCGAGCATGTCTTAGGTAAGAAAGACCATAGTGAAGATCCAAATAAGAACTTCAAAGCAGATGAAGAACCAGTAGAGGAAACACCTGCTGAGCCAGAAGTCCCTCAAGTAGAGACTGAAAAAGTGGAAGCCAAACTCAAAGAAGTAGAAGCTTTACTTGCTAAAGTAACAGATGCTAGTTTGAAAGCTAATGCGACAGAAACCCTAGCTGGTTTACGAAATAATTTGAGCCTCCAAACCATGGATAATAATGGCATCATGACAGAAGCAGAAAAATTACTTGCTTTGTTAAAAGGTAGTAATCCTACATCTGTAAGCAAAGAAAAATAAACTAATGAAAAATGAAAGTCTCGATAAAGAGGCTTTCATTTTTATTATGTATATACGAAAAATTCTTGACAAGTAATACTAAAAAGAGTAAACTATTAACTAGTTAATTAACCGGTTCATCGTTTTGTGGTGAATCAAATAGGCTTAAGAAAAGAGAAAAGAATGAAAATCAATAAAAAATATGTGGCGGGTTCAGTGGCAGTTCTTGCCCTAAGTGTTTGTTCCTATGAACTTGGTCGTTACCAAGCTGGTCAAGTTAAGAAAGATTCGAATCGAGTTGCTTATATAGACGGTGATCAGGCTGGTCAAAAGGCAGAGAACTTGACACCAGATGAAGTCAGTAAGAGAGAGGGAATCAACGCAGAACAAATCGTCATCAAGATTACTGATCAAGGTTATGTGACTTCTCATGGAGACCATTATCATTACTATAATGGGAAGGTTCCTTATGATGCTATTATCAGTGAAGAACTGCTGATGAAAGATCCGAATTATCAGTTGAAGGATGCAGACATTGTCAATGAAATCAAGGGTGGTTATGTGATTAAGGTAGACGGGAAATACTATGTTTACCTTAAAGATGCTGCCCATGCGGACAATATTCGGACAAAAGAAGAGATTAAACGTCAGAAGCAGGAACACAGTCATAATCATGGAGGCGGTTCTAACGATCAGGCGGTAGTTGCTGCCAGAGCTCAAGGACGCTATACAACGGATGATGGTTATATCTTTAATGCCTCTGATATCATTGAGGATACGGGTGATGCCTATATTGTTCCTCATGGCAATCACTTCCATTATATTCCTAAGAGTGACTTGTCTGCTAGTGAACTAGCTGCTGCCCAAGCCTTCTTATCTGGAAAAGGTGGTCAATTAAGTACGGTTGAATATCGTTCAAGCAGAGCTGAAACAAGATCTAGTATGAGAACGAGTCCATCTGAGGCTTCTCAAGATTCTGCCCAAGCTCCTGAGAGTCAAAATGAGGATTTAGCTAGTCTCCTTCAAGAATTGTACGCTTTGCCACTTAGCCAACGTCATGTGGAGTCTGATGGATTGGTATTTGACCCGGCACAGATTACAAAACGAACTGCCAATGGTGTGGCAGTTCCTCACGGGGATCATTTCCATTTCATTCCTTATTCACAAATGTCTGCTTTGGAAGAAAAATTGGCTCGAAATTTGCCAATTGGAGGTCAGCCAGTTCAAAGTCATTCTGACAATACGAAACCAAGCAGTCCTGAGAAAACAAGTTCAACACCAAGTTCAACCATTAAACCAAACTTTAATCTCAATACGCAGGCACCAAATCGAGGAACTGGAGGCGCTTATACAACGGATGATGGGTATGTCTTTAGTCCGACAGATGTGATTGAAGATACAGGAGACGCTTTTGTTGTACCGCACGGCAATCATTTCCACTATATTCCTAAGAGTGATTTGTCTGCAGGAGAACTGGCTGCAGCCCAAGCTTATTGGAATGGTAAACAGGGCTCACATTCTGCTACAAGTTCAAGTAAACCAAGTAGTGATAATGCTAAACCAGCTCAACCAAGTTTGACAGAGACACCAAATCTGACTGTTACTCCAACTTATCATCAAGACCAAGGGGAAGATATTCCGACACTCTTACGTGAATTGTATGCCAAACCTTTATCAGAACGTCATGTGGAATCTGATGGTCTAGTCTTTGATCCGGCACAAATTATCAAACGTACAGCTAACGGTGTCGCTGTGCCTCACGGAGATCATTATCACTTTATTCCTTATTCACAAATGTCACCGCTGGAAGAAAAATTGGCTCGTATGATAGTTGTTAAGGGACAAAATGGCGGTGTCTTGCCAAGTGTTACTCCTCTGAAACCAGCTCCTACTACCAAACCTCTAGCACCAGTGGAAAATAAACCGACTGAACTTGATGTCAACCAGGTTGTTAGAAAAGTTGGAGAAGGATATATTATCGAGGATAAGGGCGTTAGTCGTTATGTTCTAGCTAAAGATTTGGACAAGGATAAGATTGATGTTATTGAAAATCTCCTGTCTAAGAAAACTCAAGAGACACACGCTCTAGTTGCGAAGAAAGAAAATGTCGCTCCTCGTGACCAAGAATTTTATGATAAAGCATATAATTTATTGGCCGAGGCTCATAAATCTTTGTCTGAAAATAAGGGTCGTACTTCTGATTTCCAAGCCTTAGACAAATTAGCAGAACGCTTGAATGATGAATCTTCTAATAAAGGAAAATTAGTAGATGATTTATTAGCATTCCTAGCACCAATTACCCATCCAGAGCGACTTGGCAAACCAAATGCTCAAATTGCCTATACGGACGATGAAATTAAATTAGCGAAATTAGCAGGTAAGTATACAACAGAAGATGGCTATATCTTTGATCCTCATGATATAACTAGCGATGAAGGCGATGCCTATGTAACTCCACATATGACTCATAGTCATTGGATTAAGAAAGAAAGTTTGTCTGAAGCTGAAAGAGCAGCAGCTCAGACTTATGCTAAAGAGAAAGGTTTGATGCCTCCTTCAACAGATAATCAGGGGTCAGGAAATACTGAGGTTAAAGGAGTAGAAGCAATCTATAATAAAGTGAAGGCAGCTAAGAAGGTTCCACTGGATCACATGCCTTACAATCTACAACATACTGTTGAAGTTAAAAATGGTAGCTTGATTATACCTCATTACGACCATTACCATAACATTAAATTTAGTTGGTTTGACGAAGGACTCTATGAAGCACCTAAGGGTTATAGCCTTGAGGATCTCTTTGCGACTGTAAAATATTATGTTGAACATCCTGAAGAACGTCCTCACTCAGATAATGGTTGGGGAAATGCCAGCGACCATGTTCGTAAAAATAAGGCAGACCAAGACGGTAAACATAATGAAAATAAGGAACATGATGAAGTAAGTGAGCCAACTCGCCCTGAATCTGATGAAAAAGAGAATCACGCTGCTTTAAATCCTTCAGTAGATAATCTTTATAAACCGAGTACTGATGAAGAAGAGACAGCGGAGGAGTCTAAAGATAAAACAGACGAAGATGAAGTCCCTCAAGTAGAGACTGAGAAAGTAGAAGCCAAACTCAAAGAAGCAGAAACTTTACTTGATAAAGTAACGGATGCTGGTTTGAAAGCCAATGCGACAGAGAGCCTAGCTGGGTTACGAAATAATCTGAGTCTCCAAACCATGGATAATAATGGTATCATGGCAGAAGCAGAAAAATTACTTGCTTTGTTAAAAAGGTAGTGAGTCAGTTATGACGAAATCAGAAGCATAAATTTATCCTGTTAAATTAAAATGATGTAAGAGTCAGTAGCAATACTGGCTTTTATTTGTCTCGATCCGTAAGGTTCAGGCTAACTAAACCACCTGATTTTTTGTGGGCTTTGGATTCATTTAGGAGAAATCAATCTATATCCAAGGTTAGTAACTTAATCATAGCTCTTCCTTTGTTAGAGAAGATAATGGTAAAAGGGTAGGGGCTAATTGATTTTACAGTTTAAGATGTTTTGATTACAATTCATGATTTGAAGAGGATATTTTGTAAAGAGATGCTATACTAAATTTGTTATACAGTTAAGTAAACCATTATATTCAATAATCTAGCCAAGGAAAACAGAGAATTTAATATGAAAAAACGAATTATTCAGATTTTACTAGCATTGTCCTTAATTTTTTACAAATCAACTTGGTTTTGGAGAGTTTTCAATCACCTCGCAAAGCCCTATCTACCAGCAAGTCGTGAGTTTTTTCAGATTCTACTTTTGCTGGAAAGTGGTGTTCTTTTGTCAGCAGTCATCTATCTACTAGTTTTTGCAGGAAAGAAGACTTCTCATTTCAAGTGGCAGTTGAGGTACTTTATCTACCTTTTACTGGGCTACATCATTTCGTATATGTCGGACTTCCTCTTGTCTTATTTCATACCCTCGTCTTCAAATCAAATTTCTTTGAATGGAACGATAGAAATGATAGGGAGACAGGAATTACCCTATTTCTTGCTCATGGCTTGCTTCATCGGCCCTATTGCTGAGGAATTGATTTATCGCGGTGTGCTTATGACAACCTTTTTCAAAAACTCACCTTGGTACGGAGATGTCTTGCTTTCTGCTATTATTTTCGGTTGTATTCATATCAATTTCGCTTTAACACCTCTTGCCTTTTTCATTTATGCTAGTGGAGGTCTTATTTTGGCTCTATTGTATCGCATGACAAAAAGTCTCTACTATCCAATAGTGGTTCATATCCTCATCAATATCACTGCCTTCTGGAACTTGTGGTTACTCCTATTTTCAGGAAGTTAGCTTACTAAAACAATGTAGGAACTTTCCGGCATTTTCTTTTCAATAGATGAGCAATAACCGATTATTTACAGGATTGCTTAATTAAAAAATGGTATAATAAAAGGTAATGAAAAATTCCAACGAGGCTGAGATGAAACTACTTTATACTGATATTCGGACTTCTTTGACTGAAATCCTGACCAGAGAGGCGGAGGAGCTAGTTGCTGCGGGCAAGCGGGTCTTCTACATTGCCCCCAACTCTCTTTCTTTTGAAAAGGAACGCGCCGTGCTGGAATGCTTGTCCCAGCAGGCTTCTTTTGCGATTACCGTCACGCGCTTTGCTCAGATGGCTCGTTACCTGATTTTGAATGATTTGCCTGCCAAGACCAGTCTTGATGACATCGGTCTTGGGATGGCCTTTTATAAGTGCCTTGCCGAACTTGATCCCAAAGACTTACGAGTATACGGCGCCATCAAGCAGGATCCTCAGTTTATCCAGCAGTTGATTGAGCTTTACCACGAGATGACAAAGGCTCAGATGAGTTTTTTGGACTTGGAGAGTTTAATGGATGAGGATAAGCGAGCAGACTTACTCTTGATTTTTGAGAAAGTAACGGCCTATCTCAATCAAGGCCAGTTGGCTCAGGGAAGTCAGTTGTCCCATTTGATTGAGGCTATTGAGAATGACAAGGTAAGTAGTGATTTTACTCAAATTGCCTTGGTCATTGATGGATTTACCCGTTTTTCTGCCGAGGAAGAGCGGATTGTGGACTTACTTCATGGCAAGGGTGTTGAGATTGTCATCGGGGCTTATGCGAGTAAGAAATCCTACACCAGCCCTTTTAGCGAGGGGAATCTCTACCAAGCCAGTGTGGAGTTTCTCCATCATCTAGCCTCTAAATACCAAACACCTGCTCAGGATTATTCTCAAACTCATGAGCAGATGGATAGTTTTGACAAGGCCTCTCGTTTGCTGGAGTCTTCTTATGACTTTTCAGAACTCGCTTTGGATGTCAATGAGAAAGACCGTGAAAACTTACAAATCTGGTCTTGCTTGACGCAAAAGGAAGAGTTAGAGTTGGTAGCCCGTAGCATTCGTCAGAAATTGCATGAGAACTCAGACCTGAGCTACAAGCATTTTCGTATTCTCTTGGGGGATGTAGCTTCTTATCAATTATCTCTAAAAACGATTTTTGACCAGTATCAGATTCCTTTCTATCTTGGTAGAAGCGAATCCATGGCTCATCATCCCTTGACACAGTTTGTCGAGTCTATTTTAGCTTTGAAACGCTATCGTTTCCGTCAGGAGGATTTGATTAACCTTCTTAGAACAGGTCTGTATACCGACCTTAGTCAAGCTGATATTGATGCTTTTGAACAATATATCCGCTATCTTGGTATCAATGGCTTGCCAGCCTTTCAGCAAACCTTTACCAAATCCCACCATGGAAAATTTAATTTGGAACGTTTAAATGCTCTTCGTCTGCGTATTTTAACACCTCTTGAAACCCTCTTTGCCAGTCGAAAACAAAAGGCTGAAAATCTCCTACAAAAATGGAATAGCTTTCTAAAAGAAGGAGAGGTGACCAAGCAGTTACAAGATTTAACAGCTACCATGAAAACCCTAGAGCAGGAAAGACAGACTGAAGTTTGGAAGGCATTCTGCCATGTTTTAGAACAATTTGCGACTGTTTTTGCTGGTTCATCAGTTAGTCTAGAGGACTTTCTTGCCTTGCTTCATTCTGGAATGAGCCTATCTCAGTATCGCACCATTCCAGCAACAGTAGATACCGTTCTGGTACAGAGCTATGATTTGATTGCCCCTCTGACTGCTGACTTTGTCTATGCCATTGGGCTGACTCAGGACAATTTACCAAAAATTGCGCAAAATACCAGTATTTTGACAGATGAAGAAAGACAAAGCTTAAACCAAGCGACGGAGGAAGGGGCACAATTGCTGATTGCCAGCAGTGAAAATCTCAAGAAAAATCGCTATACTATGCTTTCCTTGGTCAATTCTGCTCGTAAGCAGTTGGTCTTGTCGGCTCCAAGCCTTTTTAACGAAAGTGAAAGTAAGGAATCTGCCTATCTTCAAGAGTTGGTCCATTTTGGATTTAGTCGAAAAGAGAGGAGGATGAATCACAAAGGGCTATCTAAGGAGGATATGGGGTCCTATCACAGTCTTTTGTCTAGTCTGGTTGCCTATCACCAGCAGGGCGAGATGAGTGATACTGAGCAAGATTTGACCTTTGTTAAGGTTCTGTCGCGTGTCATGGGTAAAAAGTTAGACCAGCAAGGTCTGAAAAATCCAGCCCTCCCAACCAGTCCAAGCAGTAAGCAGTTGGATAAGGATACCTTACAGGCTCTCTATCCAGCTGACAAGGAATTTTACCTGTCTACGTCTGGTTTGACAGAGTTTTACCGGAACCAATACAGTTATTTCCTCCGTTATGTTCTAGGCTTGCAGGAGGAATTGCGCCTACGTCCAGATGCTCGTAGTCACGGAAATTTCTTACACCGCATTTTTGAACGCGCCTTGCAGTTGCCTGACGAAGAATCCTTTGACAAACGTCTAGAACAATCTATCCACGAAACCAGTCAGGAACGGGAATTTGAAGCTATATATCAAGAAAGTTTGGAAGCCCAGTTTACCAAGGAAGTTCTGCTTGATGTTGCACGGACAACTGGACATATTCTCCGACACAATCCAGCCATCGAAACCATCAAAGAGGAAGCGAATTTCGGTGGGAAAGAGCAAGCCTTGATTCAATTGGACAATGGACGCAGTGTCTTTGTACGAGGTAAGGTTGACCGCATTGACCGATTGAAAGCTGATGGAGCGATAGGAGTAGTAGACTACAAATCTAGTCTAACTCAGTTCCAGTTTCCCCATTTCTTTAATGGACTCAATTCCCAGTTGCCAACCTATCTAGCTGCCTTAAAAAGAGAAGGGGAGCAGAACTTTTTTGGTGCCATGTACTTGGAAATGGCTGAACCTGTCCAATCTCTGATGGCCGTTAAAAGTCTGGCAGGTGCAGTAGTAGAAGCTAGCAAGTCAATGAAATACCAAGGCATCTTTTTAGAAAAAGAAAGCAGTCATTTGGGCGAATTTTACAACAAAAACAAGGCCAATCAGCTCACAGATGAGGAATTCCAGCTCCTACTGGATTACAATTCCCATCTTTACAAGAAAGCTGCTGAGAAGATTTTAGCAGGCCAGTTCGCCATTAATCCTTATACTGAAAATGGCAGAAGCATTGCCCCATACGTCCAGCAACATCAAGCCATTACTGGCTTTGAAGCCAATTATCACTTGGGTCAAGCCCGTTTCCTAGAAAAGTTGGACTTGGCTGACGGCAAGCGTCTGGTCGGAGAAAAACTCAAGCAAGCTTGGTTTGAAAAAATAAGAGAGGAGTTGAATCGATGAAGCCTATTCCCTTTTTAACTGAGAAGGAAATTCAAAAATTGCAAGAAGCAGAAGCGCATTTGAGCAAGGAACAAAAGAAAACTGCCGAGCAAATCGAAGCCATCTACACTTCTGGTCAGAATATCCTGGTTTCAGCATCGGCTGGTTCGGGGAAGACTTTTGTCATGGCAGAGCGCATTCTAGATCAATTGGCGCGCGGTGTCGAAATTTCTCAACTCTTTATCTCAACCTTTACTGTCAAGGCTGCCACCGAGCTTAAAGAACGTTTGGAGAAAAAAATCAGCCAACAAATCCAAGAAAGTAGCGATGTTGACCTCAAACAACACTTAGGTAAACAGTTGGCAGACCTACCCAACGCAGCTATCGGAACCATGGACTCTTTTACCCAAAAATTCCTTGGCAAACATGGCTATCTGATTGATATTGCGCCTAATTTCAGGATTTTACAAAACCAGAGCGAGCAACTACTTCTAAAAAACGAAGTTTTTCATGAGGTTTTTGAAGCCCATTACCAAGGTCAGCAGAAAGAGAACTTTAGTCATCTGCTGAAAAATTTTGCTGGGCGTGGCAAGGATGAACGAGGTCTGCGCCAGCAAGTCTACAAAATCTATGACTTCCTCCAATCCACCAGCAATCCTCAAAAATGGCTGAGTGAGTCTTTCCTCAAAGGCTTTGAAAAAGCTGATTTTACTAGTGAAAAAGAAAAACTGACTGAGCAAATCCAGCAAGCCCTTTGGGATTTGGAAAGCTTTTTCCGTTACCATCTGGATAATGATGCCAAGGAGTTTGCAAAGGCTCCCTATTTAGAAAATGTTCAGTTGATTTTAGATGAAATTGACTCCTTAAATCAAGAGTCCGATAGTCAGGCTTATCAAGCAGTGCTTGCGCGTGTAGTCGCAATCTCTAAGGAGAAAAATGGTCGGGCTCTGACTAATGCCAGCCGTAAGGTTGATTTGAAGCCACTGGCCGATGCCTACAACGAAGAAAGAAAGGCACAGTTTGCTAAACTAGGACAACTGTCAGACCAGATAACCATTCTCGACTATCAAGAACGTTATCATGAAGACACATGGGAACTAGCTAAGACTTTCCAAACCTTCATGAGTGATTTTGTAGAGGCTTATCGTCAGCGTAAACGCCAGGAAAATGCCTTTGAATTCGCTGATATCAGCCATTACACCATTGAGATTTTAGAGAAATTCCCGCAAGTTCGTGAAGCTTATCAGGAGCGTTTCCATGAAGTCATGGTCGATGAGTATCAGGATACCAACCATATTCAAGAACGGATGCTGGAATTGCTGTCTAATGGCCACAATCGCTTTATGGTAGGAGATATCAAGCAATCTATCTATCGTTTCCGTCAGGCAGACCCGCAGATTTTCAATGAGAAATTCCAACGCTATGCGCAAAATCCCCAAGAAGGTAAGCTCATTCTCCTCAAAGAAAATTTCCGTAGTAGTTCAGAAGTGCTGTCAGCAACCAATGATGTCTTTGAACGTCTCATGGACCAAGAGGTCGGCGAAATCAACTATGATAACATGCACCAGCTTGTTTTTGCCAATACCAAACTGACTCCCAACCCTGAGAACAAGGCTGAATTTTTCCTCTACGACAAGGACGATACAGGTGAGGAAGAAGAGAGTCAGGCAGAAACGAAACTAACTGGAGAAATGCGCCTGGTCATCAAGGAAATCCTTAAACTCCATCAGAAAAAAGGTGTTGCTTTTAAAGAAATTGCCCTTCTGACCTCCAGTCGCAGTCGTAATGACCAGATTCTCCTTGCCCTGTCTGAGTACGGGATACCTGTCAAAACAGACGGCGAGCAAAACAATTATCTCCAATCCCTAGAAGTGCAAGTCATGCTAGATACTCTTCGTGTCATTCACAATCCCCTGCAGGATTATGCCTTGGTTGCCCTTATGAAGTCTCCAATGTTTGGATTTGACGAGGACGAGTTAGCACGTTTGTCCCTTCAGAAAGCAGAGGATAAAATCCAAGAAAATCTCTATGAGAAACTGGTCAATGCTCAAAAACAGGCAACAAGCCTGAAAAACTTAATTCATACTGATTTAGCTGATAAACTAAATCAATTCATGAATATCTTGGATTCTTGGCGTCTGTATGCCAAAACTCACTCCCTCTATGACTTGATTTGGAAGATTTACAACGACCGTTTTTACTATGACTATGTTGGAGCTTTGCCAAATGGTCCTGCTAGGCAGGCTAATCTCAATGCCCTAGCACTGCGTGCTGATCAGTTTGAAAAGAGTAATTTTAAGGGCTTATCTCGTTTTATCCGTATGATTGACCAAGTCTTGGAAGCCCAGCACGATCTTGCGAGCGTGGCTGTCGCATCCCCCAAGGATGCAGTAGAACTCATGACCATTCACAAGAGTAAGGGTCTGGAGTTTCCTTACGTTTTTATCCTCAATATGGATCAGGATTTTAATAAACAAGACAGCATGTCAGAAGTCATTCTCAGCCGTAAAAATGGACTAGGTGTCAAATATATTGCCAAAATGGAGACAGGAGCAGTGGAAGCTCATTATCCTAAGACCATCAAACTCTCCATTCCTAGCCTCACTTATATACAGAATGAAGAGGAATTACAGCTGGCAAGCTATTCTGAGCAGATGCGCCTTCTGTATGTTGCCATGACACGGGCTGAGAAAAAACTTTATCTTGTCGGCAAGGGTTCGCGTGAAAAGCTGGAAGCCAAGGAATACCCAGCAGCTAAAAATGGGAAACTAAATAGCAATACTAGGCTTCAAGCCAAGAATTTCCAAGATTGGCTTTGGGCTATCAGCAAAGTGTTTGCCAAGGACAATCTCAACTTTAGCTATCGTTTTGTTGGCGAAGATCAGTTGACAAGAGAAGCTATTGGTCAATTGGAAAACAAGAGCCTTCTACAAGATAGCTCTCAAGCTGACAACCGCCAGTCAGAAACCATCAAAGAAGCTCTTGAAATGCTGAAAGAGGTGGAAGTCTATAATAGTCTTCATCGCGCAGCCATTGAACTTCCTAGTGTTCAAACCCCAAGTCAAATCAAGAAATTCTATGAACCAGTTATGGATATGGAAGGTGTCGAGATTGCTGGTCAAGGCCAGTCAGTAGACAAGAAAATTAGCTTTGAGTTACCAGATTTTTCAAGCAAAGAAAAGATAACTGGAGCTGAGATTGGTAGTGCTACCCACGAACTCATGCAAAGAATTGACCTCAGCCAGCGACCAACGCTTGCTAGCCTGACAGAAACTCTCCAACAAGTTCAAACCAGCCAAGCTGTCAGAGACAAGATCAATCTTGCTAAAATTCTTGCATTCTTTGACACAGCACTCGGTCAGGAAATTCTCGCTAATACCAACCATCTTTACCGCGAGCAACCCTTTTCCATGCTCAAAAGAGACCAAAAGAGTCAGGAAGACTTCGTTGTCCGTGGTATCCTTGATGGCTATCTGCTTTATGAGGACAGGATTATTCTGTTCGACTATAAGACAGACCGCTATGATGAGCCAAGTCAACTCATAGACCGCTATCGTGGTCAATTAGCCCTATACGGAGAGGCTTTATCTCGAGCCTATTCGATTGAAAATATTGAAAAATACTTGATACTACTCGGTAAAGACGATGTTCAAGTTGTAAAAGTATAATCTAGAAAGGAGACCTCATGACACTTCCAGTTAGAAAATCCCTGCACGATGCGGTTTTACAGGCTTCAAAAGCCGATACTTGGGAACAAGCTACCAAGGAATGGAATGAAGTTTCCTTGATTTTTAACGGTATAGGCCGTAGCAATTGTGTTTGTGGGAATGCTATCAAATACGCCTACGAACTCTTTAACGGTGTTACAGGTCAACGCCTCTTTCCGATTGGTAGCGATTGTGTTCGTCATTTTCATAGATTGTCCCTTGACCAGCAACTAGAAGAGGAAGAAAAACTGCTCAGAAAGATTGAAAATCTGACCAGAAAATCCCAGAAAAAGGAGAAAATCAAGGTCAATAAAAGTGACTTTGACGAGCGACTTCTAAAATGGCTCTGGGAAAAAGGTGTTTTTAAACCCAATCGTGGAAATCAGTTCTCACCTGAGAAAGACTACCAACTCTTCCTAGAAGTCTTTCAAGGAGGAAGTTGGACCAAGGCAGAACCTAAGAAGAAGGCTCGTATGGAGGAAGTTCTTGAAAAGTGTATCAAACCTTTTTTACTTGGGCAACCAGATGACCAACTCTACCTTGTCAAGTTAGGCAAGGAGAAAATTGATTACGAACAGGAACTCCGTATCCAAGCAGAGAAAGAGCGCAAGAAGAGGGATAAAATCGCCAAGCAATATGCAGACAATCTGGTTCTAGCTATGGGCCCAGCAGAGCGTGCCTATCAAGATTACTTTGGATTTACAGAGACCCTGACTCAAGAAGAACGCAAGTGGGAGAAAATACTTTTTGGTAAAAATCGAACAGAACGGGCTATCAAGGCAAAACAATACCAAAAAGAGTTGGAAAAAGACCAACGAATAGCTAGTCAGGATCCAATTGAAAGAAAGCAGAAGCAGACCTGGCTCCTCAATTCCTATTTTCGTGAGCTTCCTGAAGAAAAAGCACGATTTTCTCGGCTCTTATTAGAATATCGAAAGAGTGGAGAAGTACCCTTTTCAACTGAATACCTGTCAGATCAACTCATCGACTTTTTCTATAAAATGAAAGCTTTTGAGTTTGAAATTGCACCAGAACAAGTCCGAGACTTTTTAAAAGAAAGCCTTCAGACAGAACATCTATCCTCAGCACAAGAAAGCTGGATAGAAGGAATTCTCCTCAACTGCATCAAACCATTTTTAGAACGATTATTGATATGAGTAACACCTACCGTGGAAATTTCATGGTAGGTTACATTTTATCCAAAAAGAGAAAATAGGAAATGGCAAACCCTGCTCCTTCGTATTTTATATATAAAACAAAGTATGAAAGCGTAACTCAATTTTAAGACTTTTTGGTAAATTAAGAGTATAATTAAAGTGTGATGCCTTTTTTATAGATAATACACTAATATATTAAAGGTCTTCGTAACATAAATATAAATTTTATTTCAAGGAGGAATCATGGAAAAGTATTTTGGTGAAAAACAGCAGCGTTTTTCATTTAGAAAATTATCAGTAGGACTTGTATCTGCAACGATTTCAAGTTTATTTTTTATGTCTGTATTAGGTAGTTCATCTGTAGAGGCTCAAGAGACTAAAGGTGTTCACTATAAATATGTGACAGAGTCAGAGCTATCATCAGAAGAAAAGAAGCAACTTGTCTATGATATTCCGACATACGTGGAGAATGATGATGAGACTTATTATCTTGTTTATAAGTTAAATTCCCAAAATCAACTGGGAGACTTACCAAATACTGGAAGCAAGAATGATATGCAAACCCTAGTTGCTGGTGCTAGCTTAGCTGCTCTAGGGATTTTAATTTTTGCCGTTTCTAAGAAAAAAGTTAAGAATAAAACAGTATTACATTTAGTATTGGTTGCAGGAATAGGAAATGGTGTCTTAGTTTCAGCTCATGCTTTAGAAAATAATCTTTTACTGAATTACAATACGGACTATGAATTGACCTCTGGAGAAAAATTACCTCTTCCTAAGGAAATTTCAGGTTACACATATATTGGATATATCAAAGAGGGGAAAACTACTTCTGATTCTGAAGTAAGTAATCAAAAGAGTTCAGTTGCCACTCCTACAAAACAACAAAAGGTGGATTATAATGTTACACCGAATTTTGTAGAGAATCCATCAATAGTACAAGCTATTCAGGAACAAACACCTGTTTCTTCAACTAAGCCGACAGAAGTTCAAGTAGTTGAAAAACCTCTTTCTACAGAATTAACGAATCCAAGAAAAGAAGAGAAACAATCTTCAGATTCTCAAGCACAATTAGCCGAACACAAGAATCTAGAGACGAAGAAAGACGAGAAGGTTTCTCCAAAAGAAAAGACTGGGGTAAATACATTAAATCCACAGGATGAAGTTCTATCAGGCCAGTTGAATAAACCTGAACTCTTATATCGTGAGGAAACTATAGAGACAAAAATAGATTTTCAAGAAGAAGTTCAGGAGAATCCCGATTTAGCTGAAGGAACTGTAAGAGTAAAACAAGAAGGCAAATTAGGTAAGAAAGTTGAAATCGTCAGAATATTCTCTGTAAACAAGGAAGAGGTTTCACGAGAAATTGTTTCAACTTCAACGACTGCGCCTGTTTTAAGAATAGTCGAAAAAGGTACTAAAAAAGCTCAAGTAATGAAGGAACAACCTAAGACTGGTGCAGAACATGATGAGGTACAGTCTGGAGCTATTGTTGAACCCGTAGTCCAACCTGCATTACCAGAAGCAGTTGTAACAGATAAAGGTGAACCGGCAATTCAGCCAGAGTTACCAGAAGCAATTGTAAGCGATAAAGGTGAGCCAGAAGTTCAGCCAGCGTTACCAGAGGCAGTTGTAACCGACAAAGGCGTACCAGAAGTTCAACCAGCGTTACCAGAGGCAGTCGTGACTGACAAGGGTGAGCCAGAAGTTCAACCAGAGTCGCCAGATACTGTGGTAAGTGATAAAGGTGAACCTGAACAGGTGGCACCGCTTCCAGAATATAAAGGACCACAAGCCGGAGCTATTGTTGAACCAGAGCAGGTAGCACCACTACCAGAATACACAGGTCCCCAGGCAGGGGCAGTAGTTGAACCTGCAATCCAACCAGAGTTACCCGAAGCAGTTGTTACAGACAAGGGCGAACCAGAAGTTCAGCCAGCGTTACCGGAAGCAGTTGTAACTGAAAAAGGCGAACCAGCAGTCCAACCAGAGCTACCGGAAGCGGTTGTGACTGACAAAGGTGAGACTGAGGTTCAACCAGAGTCGCCAGATACTGTGGTAAGTGATAAAGGTGAACCTGAACAGATAGCACCACTACCAGAATATACAGGAGTACAGGCTGGAGCGATAGTAGAACCAGAAAAAGTAGCCCCCCTACCAGAATATACAGGTGTACAAGCTGGAGCGATAGTAGAACCAGAGAAGGTAGAAGCACCGAAAGAATACACAGGCGTACAAGCTGGCGCTATTGTTGAACCAGAGCAGATTGCCCCCCTACCAGAATACACAGGTCCACAGGCCGGAGCAATAGTCGAACCAGAAACAGTAGAAGCACAAAAAGAATACACAGGAGTGCAAGCAGGAGCGATAGTTGAACCAGAACAAGTAGCCCCACTGCCAGAATACACAGGTGTACAAGCTGGAGCGATAGTCGAGCCAGAGAAAGTAGAAGCACCGAAAGAATATACTGGTAAAATCGAACAAGCAAGTGCAGAAGAGACTAAACATGAAAATGAGGCAAGTCCTACAAATGGGGAAGCGGAACGTCCTAAAGATAAAATTAAAGAAGAAAAACAAGTCGACAAGAAACTAGAACTTAGAAATGTTTCAAACGTGGAATTATATACAGTAGAAAATAATAAATATCGACATGTAACTTCACTTGCGAGTGTTCCAACTACTCCAACTGATTACTTTATGAAAGTAAAATCAGAGAACTTTAAAGATGTTATGTTGCCAGTTAAGAGTATTGAGAGCGTTAGAAAAGATAATCAAGATGTTTATAAAATTGTAGGACAAGCTAATGATTTAATTCAATACGAAAACAATAGTACTTTAGAAAATTATACTTACTACCTACCTAAGACGGTAAGTAGTGAAAATGGAGTTTATACATCATTTAAAAATCTAGTAGATGCTATGAATAGTAACCCACATGGTACGTTCCGCCTAGGGGCGACTATAGATGCTCGTGAAGTAGATCTTCCAGATGGTAAAGAAAGTTATATTAATCACGAATTTAGTGGTACATTAATAGGTTCAAACAATGATAAGAACTATGCTATATATAATCTGAAAAAACCGTTATTTAATGTTTTAAATCATGCTAATATTCGAGATCTTTCAATAAAAGAAGTAAATGTTTCTTCTAAAGAAGATGCTGCCACAATTGCTAAAGAGGCGAATAATGGTACTACAATTACAAATGTTCACTCATCTGGTGTAATTGCTGGTGAACGTAGCATGGGTGGTTTAGTTTCACAAGTAACTAACTCTACAATTTCTAATAGTAGTTTTACTGGTAGAATAACGAATACTTATGATACAAGAGCTACTTATCAAATAGGTGGTTTAGTAGGAAAACTTTCAGGAGTTAGTGCTTTGATTGATAGATCAATTTCATCTATCGATATGGCGACAAATGCTAATACAGGAGACCAGGTTGTTGGTGGTATAGCAGGTGTTGTTGATAAAAAAGCGACAATTAGTAATAGTTATGTTGAAGGAAATCTTAATAATGTAAAACATTTTGGTTATGTTGGAGGAGTTGCAGGGTATCTTTGGGATAGAGAATCATCAGATGAAAGAAACTCAGGTCAACTTACAAATGTATTAAGTGACGTTAATGTTACGAACGGTAATGCTATTGCTGGTTATGATTTTAAAGGAATAAGAGCAACTAACACTTATAGTAATAAAAATAATAAGGTAGTCAATGTAGTACAAGTAGATGATGAAGTACTAAGTAGAGATTCAGAAATACAAAGAGGAACTGTATTAGAAAATAATAAAGTTCTGGAGAAAAAAGCTGAACTTGTTCATAAAAATGATATTAAAACAGAAGACTTTAACTTCTCTTCTAAATATAAAACGGATTATAGAAATTTAAAAGATGCTGATATTTCTAGGTTGAAAGTATATAAAAATATTGAGAAACTATTACCTTTCTATAATAGAGAGACAATTGTTAAATATGGTAATTTAGTGGACACTAATAATGATTTATTTACTAAAGAGCTTGTGTCTGTAGTTCCGATGCATGAGAAAGAAGTAATTTCTGATATTAATAAACATAAAGCTAGTATTAATAAGCTGTTACTTCATTATTCAGATAATACTTCTCAAACATTAAATATAAAATATCTACAAGATTTCTCTAAAGTAGCAGAATATGAAATAGCTAATACAAAATTAATATACACACCTAATACGCTGTTGCATAATTATGATAATATTGTAAACGCTGTTTTAAATGACCTGAAATCTGTTCAATATAGTTCAGCTGGAGTTAGAAATGTCTTAGATATTTCTAATGACATAAAATTAACTGAATTATATCTAGATGAACAATTCGACAAAACAAAAGCAAACATTGAAGATAGTTTATCAAAACTTCTTTCTGCTGACGCGGCAATAGCTGAAAATAGTAATTCAATAATTGATAATTATGTAATAGAAAAAATTAAGAATAATAAAGAAGCGTTACTTCTAGGTTTAACTTATCTAGAACGTTGGTATAATTTTAAATATGATAATGCAAGTGCTAAAGATTTAGTTATGTATCACTTGGATTTCTTCGGTAAATCAAATAGTTCAGCCTTAGATAATGTTATTGAACTAGGTAAGTCTGGCTTTAACAATTTATTAGCGAAAAATAATGTAATTACTTATAATGTATTATTAGCGAAAAATTATGGAACTGAAAGTTTATTTAAAGCATTAGAAGGTTATAGAAAAGTATTTCTACCAACTACTTCTAATAACGACTGGTTTAAAAAACAATCTAAAGCTTATATAGTTGAAGAAAAATCTACTATTCCTGAAGTAAGTTCTAAGCAGTCAGAACAAGGAACAGAACACTCTATAGGTGTTTATGATAGATTAACTAGTCCATCATGGAAATATCAAAGTATGGTCTTACCGTTATTAACTTTACCAGAAGAAAAAATGATATTTATGATCGCCAATATTTCAACTATAGGATTTGGTGCTTATGATAGATATAGAAGTCCTGAACATCCTAAGGGAGAGAAATTAAATAAATTTGTAGAAGATAATGCAAAAGAAGCGGCTAAACGATTTAGAGATCATTATGATTATTGGTATAAAATTCTAGATAAAGAAAATAAAGAAAAATTATTTAGAAGTGTCCCAGTCTATGATGCATTTAGATTTGGAAATGATAAAGATAATAAGTTACAAGAAGCTAATTTTGAAACTAATCATCCAGCTATTAAAAACTTCTTTGGCCCTGCTGGAAATAATGTTGTTCACAATGCTAATGGTGCATATGCAACGGGTGACGCATTCTACTACATGGCTTATCGTATGTTAGATAAATCTGGTGCGGTAACATATACTCATGAAATGACACATAACTCTGATAGGGAAATTTATCTTGGTGGCTATGGTCGAAGAAGTGGCTTGGGACCAGAGTTCTTTGCTAAAGGCTTATTACAAGCACCAGACCATCCAGATGATGCGACCATTACCATTAACTCAATCTTGAAACATTCAAAATCTGATAGTACAGAAGGACAACGATTACAAATACTTGATCCAACTACGAGATTTAAAAACTCTGATGATTTGAAGCAATATGTCCACAATATGTTTGATGTCGTTTATATGTTGGAATATCTTGAAGGACAATCAATCGTTAAGAAACTGAATGTTTATCAGAAAATGGAAGCTCTCAGAAAAATTGAGAATAAGTATGTGAAAGATCCAGCAGATGGAAATGAGGTTTACGCCACTAACGTAGTCAAAACATTGACAGAAGAAGAGGCCCAACAATTGATTAACTTTGATAGTTTGATTGACCATAATATCTTATCAGCTCGTGAGTACAAGTCTAAAGAATATGAAAGAAATGGCTACTTCACTATTAAATTATTTGCGCCGATTTATGCAGCATTAAGTAGTGATATAGGAACACCTGGCGACTTGATGGGCCGTCGTATGGCTTATGAACTCTTGGCTGCTAAAGGCTTTAAAGATGGTATGGTACCATATATTTCAAATCAATATGAAGACCTTGCTAAACAAAATGGTAAAAAAATAACTATTTATGGTAAAGAACGAGGATTGGTGACAGATAAACTTGTTTTAGAAAAGCTATTTGATGGTAAGTATCCATCTTGGGCAGCCTTTAAAAAAGCTATGTATCAAGAGCGCATTGCTCAGTTTAATCATTTAACTAAAGTTACTTTTAAAGATCCGACGCAATCATGGATGAGTAATGCCACCAAGACCATTCAAAGAGTAAATGATTTACAACAACTAATGGATGAAGCTGTTCTACAGGATGCAGAAGAACGTAATTATTATTATTGGAATAACTATAATCCTGAGACTGACAGTGCAGTTCATAAGTTGAAGAAAGCAATATTTAAGGCTTATCTAGATAAAACCGATGATTTTAGAAGTTCAATTTTTGAGAATAAAAAATAGTGTTTACTGTTAGGAAATAAAATTAAAGAAGGTGATTACGCTTGTCATTATTTAAAAAAGAACGATTTTCGATCCGAAAAATCTGTGGGATTGTTGGTTCGGTGTTACTCGGAAGTGTCTTGGTTGCACCGTCAGTCATCCATGCTTCTACCTATCATTATGTTGAAAAAAACGCTCTTACAAAGGAAGAACAAAGCAAGATTCAAGCAGGAATTCCTACTGATAATGAAGCAAGTTATGCTCTTATTTATCAGCAGGAAGCTCTTCCTGCAACAGGTTCATCGACTTCTGTGCTTACAGCTTTAGGTCTATTAGCTGTTGGTAGTTTAGTTCTTTTAGTTCATAAAAAGAAAAAAGTTGCTAGTCTGTTCTTAGTTACTACTATCGGACTGATTAGTCTTTCTAGTATGCAAGCTCTCGATATAAGCAATCCTTTGAAAGCTCCAAGTAATGAAGGAGTAGTTCAAATTGCTGGATATCGTTATATTGGATACTTATCCCTTGATGATAATGCAATTTCAGAAATTCAACATAAGGATGAGGGGACAAAGAATGTTCCAGTATCTGAAACTCAGGTAAGTATCCCTAATGAAGCGCCTAAAGCTGAGAAACCTAAATACACTGAGCCTGTAAGTACAGTCCCAGATGAGGCGCCTAAAGTAGAAAAACCTGACTATACGCAACCAATAGGTACAAACCTTGTAGAGCCAGCAGTTCATGAGAAACACGAATATACAGATCCAATTGGCGGTAATTTAGTTGAACCAGAAGTTCATGAAAAACCAGCATACACTGAACCTGTAGGTACTGTTCCAGACGAGGCTCCTAAAGCAGAGAAGCCTGACTATACGCAACCAATAGGTACAAAACTTGTAGAGCCAGCAGTTCATGAGAAACACGAATATACAGGTCCAATTGGCGGTAATTTAGTTGAACCAGCAGTTCAACCAGCCTTACCAGAAGCTGTTGTGACTGACAAAGGGGAACCAGAAGTTCAACCAGCCTTACCAGAAGCTGTTGTAACTGATAAAGGGGAACCAGAAGTTCAGCCAGCGTTACCAGAAGCTGTTGTAACTGATAAAGGGGAACCAGAAGTTCAGCCAGCGTTACCAGAAGCTGTTGTGACTGACAAAGGGGAACCAGAAGTTCAACCAGCGTTACCAGAAGCTGTTGTGACTGAAAAAGGAGAACCAGAAGTTCAGCCAGCGTTACCAGAAGCTGTTGTGACTGACAAAGGGGAACCAGAAGTTCAACCAGTGTTACCAGAAGCTGTTGTAACTGATAAAGGCGAACCAGAAGTTCAGCCAGCGTTACCAGAAGCTGTTGTAACTGATAAAGGGGAACCAGAAGTTCAGCCAGCGTTACCAGAAGCTGTTGTGACTGACAAAGGGGAACCAGAAGTTCAGCCAGCCTTACCAGAAGCTGTTGTGACTGACAAAGGGGAACCAGAAGTTCAACCAGTGTTAGCAGAAGCTGTTGTAACTGACAAAGGCGAACCAGAAGTTCAGCCAGCGTTACCAGAAGCTGTTGTAACTGATAAAGGGGAACCAGAAGTACAACCAGCGTTACCAGAAGCTGTTGTAACTGATAAAGGGGAACCAGAAGTTCAGCCAGCGTTACCAGAAGCTGTTGTAACTGATAAAGGGGAACCAGAAGTACAACCAGCCTTACCGGAAGCTGTTGTAACTGACAAAGGCGAACCAGAAGTACAACCGGCCTTACCCGAAGCAGTAGTCACAGAAAAGGGAGAACCAGAAGTTCAAGCTGAGTTGCCAGAATATACGTCAAAAGTTGCTCCAACTTTGACTTTAGATAAGGTTACAGAAGATGCGATGGATCGTTCAGCTAAATTAGATTACACTCTTGAAAATACAGGTAATGCTGAAATCAAGAGCATTTTAGCTGAGATTAAAGATGGGGACACTGTTGTTAAGCGAGTTAATTTATCTAAAGAAAAATTGACAGACGCTATTCAAGGTTTGGATTTATTCAAAGATTATAAAATTGCAACAACAATGACTTACAACCGTGGTGAAGGTGATGAAACATCTAAATTAGATGAAAAACCTTTACGTTTAGAGTTGAAAAAAGTTGAAATTAAAAATATCGCATCTACTAATTTAGTGAAGGTAAATGACGATGGTACTGAAACACCTAATGATTTCATGACTGAAAAACCTTCAGATGAAGATGTGAAGAAAATGTACTTAAAAATCACTAGTCGTGATAATAAGGTAACTCGTTTAGCTGTTGACTCTATTGAAGAAGTGACTGAAGAAGGTAAGAAACTTTATAAAATCACTGCTGAAGCTCAAGATTTGATTCAACACATTGATCCATCTAAGGCGCGCAATAAGTATGTTTATTATATAGAAAAACCCCATCCTAAAGAAGATAATGTCTACTATAACTTTAAAGATTTAGTAGACGCTATGAATGTTAATAAAAATGGTACATTTAAAATCGGAGCAGATTTGAATGCAACGAATGTACCAACACCTAACAAACAATATGTTCCAGGTACGTTTAAGGGACATCTATCAAGTGTTGATGGTAAACAATATACAATTCATAATATTGCCCGTCCCTTATTTGACCGTGTTGAAAATGGTTCAGTGAAGAATATTAATTTAGGTAATGTGGATATCAATATGCCTTGGGCTGACGGAATAGCACCTGTTGCCAATATGGTAAAAAATGCAACTGTTGAAGATGTTAAAGTAACTGGTAATGTAGTTGCTAATAACAATATTGCGGGTATCGTCAATAAAATCGATAGTGGTGGTCAGTTGACAAATGTAGCCTTCATCGGTAAACTCACGGGTGTTGGTGATAAAGGTCAATATATGGCTGGCATTGCCGGTGAGATTTGGAGAGGTAATGTTGCAAAAGCATATGTCGAGGCTGATATTGTTGCTAACAGAGCCCGTATAGGTGGTTTAGTTGCTAAAACAGATAATGGCAACGACTCTATGGGAATTGGTAAATACGGTTCAATTCGTAAATCAGTCACCAAAGGAACCATTAAGACTAAAGTTTTGTTTGAAACAGGTGGATTTATCAATAGCAATCTTCCTTTTGGTAAACTGGAAGATAATATTTCAATGATGAGAGTTGAAAATGGTGAAGAGTTCTTTGGTTCTTCAGATTTGGACTACGATGGTGGTTATTTCACAAATGGATGGTTAGAGCGTAACTTTGTTGTCAAAGGTGTCAGTTCAGGTAAGCATTCATACAAACGTTCTCGTGACAAAATTAAAGAAATTAGTCAAGATGAAGCTAACAAGAGAATTGCAGCCTTTAATATTACTGCTGACAAATACGAAATCAACGAACCTGTGGTCAATCGCTTAAATCGTTTAACCAGAAGAGAAGATGAATATAAGTCAACCCAAGACTATAAAGTAGATCGAGATCTGGCTTATCGTAATATTGAGAAACTTCAACCATTTTATAATAAAGAATGGATTGTCAACCAAGGTAACAAACTTGCAGAAGATTCAAACTTAGCTAAGAAAGAGGTCCTTTCTGTTACGGGGATGAAGGATGGTCAATTCGTGACCGATTTATCAGATATTGATAAAATAATGATTCACTATGCAGATGGTACAAAAGAAGAAATGGGGCTCACACTCAAGGATTCTAAAGTCCAACAAGTGCGTGAATATAGCGTATCTGGTCTTGGTGATGTTGTCTATACACCAAATATGGTTGTTAAAAATCGAGACAAACTGATTGCAGATGTGAAAGAGAAGTTATCTTCAGTCACATACGATTCGCAAGATGTTCGTAAAATTATTGGAAATCCAGCTGATTTGTATCTAGAAGAAAGCTTTACTGACGTCAAAGACAATCTTGATAAATTTGTGAAAGCTTTAGTCGAAAATGAAGATCATCAATTGAATAGTGACGAAGCTGCGATGAAAGCACTTGTGAAGAAAATTGACGATAATAAAGCGAAAATTATGATGGCTCTATCTTACTTGAACCGTTACTATAACATTAAGTATACTGACAACAGTATGAGTATCAAAGACATTATGATATTTAAACCTGACTTCTACGGTAAAACACCAAGTGTGTTAGATCGCTTGATTAACATCGGGTCTAGCGAGAAGAACTTAAAGGGTGACCGAACTCAGGATGCTTACCGTGAAATCATCGCAGGTAATACTGGTAAAGGTAATTTGCGTAACTTCTTAGAATACAACATGCGTTTGTTTACAGAGGATAAAGACATTAATGATTGGTTTATCCACTCAGCTAAGAATGTTTATGTTTCAGAACCTAAAACTACAAATCCTGATTTTGTCAATAAACGTCATAGAGTCTTTGATGGGCTAGATAACGGCGTTCATGGTCGTATGATTTTACCACTTTTAACGCTTAAAGATGCCCATATGTTCTTAATTTCAACATATAACACGATGGCGTACAGTTCATTTGAGAAATATGGAAAACATACAGAAGAAGCTCGTAATGAGTTCAAAACTAAGATTGATGAAGTTGCACATGCTCAACAAACTTATTTAGATTTCTGGTCCAGATTAGCTCTACCTAATGTTCGTGATAGACTTCTTAAGAGTCAAAATATGGTACCGACACCAGTTTGGGATAACCAAAACTACCATGGAGTCGACGGTGCCAACAGCATGGGATACGGAAAGAACGGGGCAATTATCAGACCTATTAGAGAATTGTATGGTCCAACTGGCAAATTCCACGCAACAAATGGAGCCATGGGAGCGATGGCAAGTATTTACGATAGTGCAAACAATAATGACCAAGTTTACTTTATGGTAACCGATTTAATATCACAATTTGGTATTTCAGCATTTACACATGAAACAACACACGTCAATGACCGAATGCTCTATTACGGAGGATACAGTCAACGTGTTGGTACAAATGCAGAAGCCTATGCACAAGGTATGCTGCAAACACCTGACAGCTCAACGACTAATGGTGAATACGGCGCACTTGGAATTAATATGGCTTACCATCGTCCAAATGATGGTAACCAATGGTACAACCCAGATCCTGACAAATTAAAGACACGTGATGACATTGACCGCTACATGAGAAACTACAATGAAGCTATGATGCTGCTTGATCATGTAGAAGCTGATGCTGTACTTCCTAAAATTAAAGGAGACAATAGTAAGTGGTTCAAGAAGATTGACAAAGAAATGCGCTCTAAGATTCAGTACAATGATCTTTTAGGTCCAAACCAATGGGATAGTGTCCGTGATTTGAAAGGTGAAGAAAAGGTAATGACTTTATCTAGCGTCAATGATTTAGTGGATAATAACTTCATGACGAAACATGGAAATCCAGGTAACGGACGTTATCGCCCTGAAGATTATGCTGTCAACTCAGCATATGTAAACGTCAATATGATGGCTGGTATTTATGGTGGTAATACTAGTCTTGGAGCTCCTGGTTCATTATCATTCAAACACAATGCCTTCCGCATGTGGGGTTATTATGGATATGACAAAGGTTTCACTAGTTATGTATCTAACAAATACAAAGATGCAGCTATTAAAGAAAATAAAGGTTTGCTAGGCGATGACTTTATTATCAAGAAAGTATCTGGAGACAAGTTCAAGACACTTGAAGAGTGGAAGAGACATTGGTACGAGGAGGTTCTTGCTAAAGCTAAGAAAGGCTTTGAAGGTATCGATATTGATGGCGTCCATATCAGTAACTATGATGAATTAAGGCCTTTATTTGATAAAGCAGTCGAAGAAGATTTGAAAAAAACAGATGACTTCTCTCATACTGTAGCTCTTAAATCTAAGGTATTCAAAGCCCTTCTTAAAAACACAGACGGTTTCTTTAACCAACTGTTTAAAGAAGACATTTAAATGTTTAAAATATAAAGAGGACAGTTTTTTGCTCCCTCTGAAAAGTCATCATTTGATGGCTTTCAAAAAGCACCTCAAAAAAGGTATTGCAACTTGGCAATACCTTTTTTTGGCTCTTTTATCTTGCTCTTGTTTCAATTGACGATACCACATTATGTACTGTTTTGCTTCATTTTATTATAAAAGGACTTAGTCTTATGCAGTACAGAACTAAATCCTTTCAATAATTATTTGTGCAACTTTTTGGGGTTAGTAAAGAGAAGCTCGTTTTTGTTCATTCTCTTTCTGTGTCAAGTCTCTTAATCTTTATTTTCGTATGGTAAGATCAAGTTCAAGATGATTCCTGTCATGGCTGATAGGGCAGTACCTGAAAGTGTAACTGGACCAAGTTTAAGGATAGCTCCTCCAAGTCCAAGGACCAACATAGCACTTGCGATGATTAGGTTACGCATTTGACCAAAATCAACACGTTCTTTGATCAAGACTTTCAAACCGTTGCTGGCGATAACACCATAGAGAAGGATTGACATACCACCAAGAACAGCGTTTGGGATTGTAGAAATCAAGGCTGTAAATTTACCAAGGAAGCTGAGGGCAATCGCGATAAGGGCAGCGTTACGGATAACTGAGACAGAAGCGATACGAGTCATACCGATAACCCCTGTATTTTCTCCGTAAGTTGTATTGGCTGGTCCACCAAGAAAGGCAGAAACTGAAGTTGCGATACCGTCACCAAGAAGAGTACGGTGAAGTCCTGGTTCTTTCAAGAATTGACGGCCACAGATTTGACCCAAAACAGTATGGTCACCGATATGTTCAGAAATTGTTACGATAGCGATTGGCAAGATAGCGATGGTTTCTGGACCAAAGTAAAGATTGTATTCTTTAAAGGCACCACCTGTGCTAAATGGCAAGTAGAAACCAGGAATTTCAAACCAGTTAGCTTTTAGAACTGGTGTGAAGTCAACCAAGCCAAGAGTTAGTGCGAAGAGGTAACCACCGATAATGGCAAAGAGGAATGGAATGATTCGTAGGAAGCCTTTTCCTTTTGTATTGATAAAGGCAGCAATTAAGAAAGTAACAACTGCTACAAGAGCATTTTTCCAATTCCCATCAGCTACAAGACCAGCGTTAGTAACTGCTGAACCTGCAAGTCCGAGACCGATAACGATAATCATAGGACCAATAATGATTGGTGGCAAGAGTTTATCAATCCATTTTGTACCTGCAAAACGAACACCAG
>ERZ773211.69-NODE-69-length-26946-cov-6.50333_pt1 | contig 26946 bp, 15 predicted proteins | sample MGYA00511914_ERZ773211 | MGnify/ENA primary metagenome ERZ773211 (study PRJEB29015, sample SAMEA2738163) | human oral metagenome | biome: human oral; feature: human-associated habitat; material: saliva | place: China | collected 2242 ...
GGGTGGTGCGAGTCGAAGACTCGCACCACCCGAGGCTCTCTATACGGCATCTGCGGCCTATTTCCCCTTAGCTTGCTTCTTACTATCCGCCAGACCAGATGCCTCCTGTAGCCTCATATAGTAATAAACAATGGACTCACGGTTAGTCCACCCATCCACCAAGGCACGATCTGCGGGGTTGTGCATATCTGGCCAGCGTTTCTTCTCAATCCTGAAACGAGTAATAGCCGGTAGGCGGTAGTTACCGTAGATGGGCTGGAGTGTCACAATTTCATCGCCTGATTTTGTGTAGAAATGAAGGGACGTTGCACGCTCACGATCCGAATTGTCTTTGCACACCACTCTGTCGATTGCAGTAAAAGGGTAGAAGGGGTCGCCTACCTGTTCCACACCATCCAAGGAGACCGTAACGTACCAGTAGCGGATGCCAGGAAGGCCCCTCATGAAGAAGGGTGAGATGATGAAAACTACGATATCCAACCAGTGAAAGCCCAGGTCCATCCCTGTATGCATGATGAACATAGGGACCGGGAACATGAGAGCTGCCACCGACCAGAAGACGACTTCAAAACGGTTCAGGCGCACGACGTAGATACCTTCGGCGCGTAGTTTCTTGTCCTTGTGCCGGTTCATCTCATAGGTGATGACGGCTCGGAGTACTTTGTACCCGACGACGGCTACGTATATGTCCCAGAAAATAAGCATGATGGTGTTGATCATGGTCGTTCTCTGACCTTTCTATCTATCGGTGATTTGCTGCCTTCCGGCAACGGTGCGGAAGTCAGCGGGTTTGTTCTCAGGGTAGCCGAGGAAATCGGGTGGTTAGGCACGGATTCTGGTCCTCTGATGAGTGGTTACCTAGTCTTTATCTTAGCCTCGCGCCGAATTAACTTTTTAGCTACCTATCCTATAGACCATCATCTTGCTCTATATTTCCGCTTCTCAGAGCTTTTATCTGCATAGAGTATCCTTGGGAAGAGTACTCCACCTGCCGGTGGTGCACTTCCGGATATTCACCAACCACACGAAACGAGAACCCACCATGCGCACTTTCCTCATTATCTTCTGGGGTATCTTCGCTCTAGTCGCGACAGTTGCGACATTCTACGTCATCATCAATTACGAAGTGCAGCGCTGGAAAGATAAAAAGCGGCAGCGCGAGGGTATTTATATTCGACGAGTTAATCAGGGCGAAGCTCTCATTATGATATTTACCCCCGCCTTCCCCAGCCTTTCGTTTGTAGCCCACATATACGGCGGCCCGGATTCAATAGATATATGGGTTGACATAGTGGGCTTTTTGCTATCGGCTATGTTCATGTCCTTTTTGCGTTATGTGCATGTCGCTTATGTGAAGCTTTCTCCCGAAGGTATCGAGCAACGTATGTGGTCGGCACGCACGACCGTCTATCCCTTCAACGCCATTGACGGCATTGAATACTATGAGGCAACCTCTACAGACAACCAGGATCTTGTGTCTTTCTACAGTAAATCCGGAAAACTAATTGCCGCCTTCTGCCCGATTATTCACAATAATTATCGTCTGATGGCGATTGTGCGGTTCAGGATTGAGCACGAGCGTTGGCCTGACATGAATAATCCCACTGATGTAGCTCAGGTAGATAAGCTGGACAATCGCTATATGACCATTCCTTATTTCAGGGGCCGGGAGAAGGTTACTGGTCTTGCCGACGTTGACATGTAGCACCGTATAGAGAAAGCCCTTGGGCTGAGAGATTAACTCTCAGCACAGGGGCCTTCTGCATGCCAGCGGCGGCTCATTTAAGCGCCACCATTATCGGGTGATAATCGCGAAGTCGCTACTGGACAGGTTCGTGAAATTACCAATCTGCGCGTTCAGCCGGCACTTAGAAGTCACCGATAGCGCCGTGACCACCCGCTGATCCTCAGACACCAGCACATGCCCCGAACAACCATCCGAAAAACTAATCAACTGAGCATCCGGAGAAATCGCCTGAACCAGCGTTGAAAACTCACCCGTACGCGGCAAAACCATCAACGGATTCAACTCATCCGCACCACTCGGCCACACCGGAACCACCGTCACCGGCAAAACACTCTGATTCACCACACGAGAAGGAACCCGCAACTCAATCGAACGCAAACGCTGAATCGGGTACGCCGTCGAACGAACCTCCCGATCAGAAATAGCCTTCGACGTCTCAGAATCAATACGGTTCACCCACTCCTCAAAAGCACGCGAATCCTTAAACTCAGCAGACACATTCGCCCGAACCTGCACCACACCATTAGCCGGGATACTCACCCCAGACAGATTCCACGAACACGGAACATCCACCGCAGTCACACTCGACTGATTCTTCGACACACCAGAAGACGCCTGACCCGCATCCCACGTCACCGAAGCACACGAACCACCCTCAACACCGGGAAGCACCTGCAAAATATCGCCCCGAAGAGCCGACTTCTGCGAGGAAAACTCAAACGTCAGGCGGGCACTCTTATCCCGCGGGTTATACGTACCCTCAATACGGGTACCCAATCCACTCGGCAAAGATGCCGAACTACGGCTCGAAGCAGACCACGACTCAGCCGTCTTAGACGAACCCTTACCGCCGCTCAAACCCACAAAAGCGAGCACACCCACAAGAATCAAAGAACCCAGGATAGCGCCCCACACCAGCGGGCGGCGCAACGGCGAACGGGCAGGCTCCTCATCCTCAACAACCTCATCAGGCACATATACCGGCTGTTCCACCACAAAAGGAGCCCGGATAACCGTCTCATTCTGCGCCTGACCCAGCGACGGCATACCCGCACCGTACAGCTCCGTAACATTCTGCCCAGGCACCGCAGAAACCGCAGGCTCAGCACCATGAACCACCGTAGGCGTGTACCCCACAGCACCCGAAGACACCTCAACCCACCGAGGAAGCACCGTATCAGCCGCGAAACCCTCAGCCAAAAGACGCAACTTAGCGGCAGCCTCAGCCGCACCAGGACGCTGAACCGGGTTCTCCGCCAACATCCCGTGAAGCACCTCAGCAACCTCAGCCGGAATCTGCGGCGACACCTGCACCGCACCACCACGCGCCGGAAGAGGACGCGCCGCCACCAACAACTCATGAAGAGTCACCGCGCACGCATAAACATCCACCGCCGGAGTAGCCACACCATGCGCAGAACGCTCCGGAGCCATATACCCCGGAGTACCAGAAAACGAACGAGAAGAACCCGAACCCGCAGAGCCAGTAAAAGAAGCAATGCCGAAATCAGCCACACGAACCTGCTGATCCAGAGACTCCCCCAAAACACCGCTCAGCAGAACATTCTCCGGCTTAATATCCAGGTGCATCACGCCCTGACGGTGAGCAAACTCCACCGCATTCAGAACCTGCACCATCAGACTCAACGCCAAACGAACAGGCAGCGGACCCTCAGAATCCAGCTTCTGACGCAACGAACCACCATGCTGAAACTCCATCACCAGAGCCAGCACGCCACCCTCAACCACCATGTCCGTCAACGGCACAATATGAGGATGCGACAGCGCCAACAACACCGAACGCTCACGCACAAAAGACTCAAGAACCACAGGGTTCTCCGCAAGCTCCGGACGCAAAACCTTCGCCGCATACAGAGCCCACGAGCCGCTCATCGTAGCAGCCCACACCTCACCGACCGCACCAGAACCCACCCGGCGCACCAAACGATACGAAGAGCCAAGGGGAGCGCCCGCAACCAAGCCCCCCACAGGCTGACCAGTAGCCTGCGGGGCAGGATGAGCATCACGACGCTCCGAGCCGGAGTACTGCGGCGAACCAGCAGGTACAGTCACGGGCTAACTCCTTAACATCAACTTCACAACAAGCAGGAAGACGCCCCAGACAGGGTGACCCCTACAGCAAAACAGTCGGTAAAGTTACACGATACCTCACCACACGCCAGACAAGCCCTACAGCCCGCCACGGTGCTGAGAATCCTCAGGGCTCATCAGCTGCACCAGAACCGGCGACCCGGCAAGGAACGCGTAGCCACGACCAACACTCAGCTGAACCGGGGCGCGCCTCGGAATAGAACCGAACATGTCCATATCCGTATCAACATTCGGCTGAACCACAGCACCAGTACGGAACTTACGAATAGCCTTCGTCCAATGGCTATACAAAGGACGCAAATCAGTCGGCTTACCCGTAGCAATAATGTGAACGTCCGGGAAATCACCCTTCACAATCGCATCAAAAACGTTCATCGGGTCATCCACACGGTCACCGTCATCAATCAGCAACAGCACCGGGCCCGCGGCATCCTGCAAAGCTGCCTGCACCTGAGCAGAAGCGTTCTTGCTCTCAAACACCCGGTCAAAAACGCCCTCCGGCGCATTCACCAGGCCGGAACGCTGATCAAAGACAGCCCAAACTTCCGGAACCTCAGCGGCATCCATGCGCGCGTTCTCCGCCGCGGTAGCGTCACCAGACGCCAACGCGGCAGATACCGCCTGCTCCGCCGCAGCCCTCGCCCGAGAAACCAGACGAGCAAACGCAACCAGCAGAGAAGACTTACCCGAACGCGGATTACCCGCAACCATGGCGTGCTCACCCTCATACAGCTCGAAAGCGCACGCCTCCAACGTAGCCTCCGCAATACCCACAGGGATGCGCCACAGGCTCGGAGAAAACTCAGCAGCAGGCATGCTCTCCCACGAAACCCACGTCGGCAGCTGACCAATCACATCACGCTTAGCAGGAGCCTGCGGGAATCGCTCACGAATCATAGAGACCGCCTCCTCCACGCCAACAGCGGGAGTAGCCACCTGCATCTGACGCAGACGCTTCGGATCAACACAACGCCCAGGAACTGCAGCCGGAACATTTGTACCGCGAATACCATGCGACGAATAATCGTGGACATCGCTCAGCTGGAAGAACCACGTCTGCAACGAAGCATCGAGAATCTGCGACGGGATATTCTTCGCGCGACTCGTCGACACCACGCAGTGAATACCAACAGCAGGACCATCCGCATACACGCGGTAGAAATTCGCCAACAAATCCATGCTCACAGCGTCAGAGAACTCATCACGCAGCGTTGCAAAACCATCCAAAACAATGAAAAGAGGCTTACGGCGTGACGCATCAGCACGGCGAGCATCAAGCTCCGACTTCACAAAACGCAAGAAACGAGCCTGACGTTCCCTCGCACCCTGACCGGTACCCACAGCAGAAACAACATGCGGCAAAGAACCCAACGGCAACAAGCCATCAGCGCCCATATCCACCAGAACAATATCGATGTCCTCCGGCGAATAATGCTGAGCCAAACCCAACACCACAGACTGAATCGTCGTGGTCGTACCACTACCGGCAACACCCACCAACAGCAGGTTGCTCATCTCAATATTCCAGCCCATAGGCACCTGACGCTGCAGCTCAGGCTCATCACCCAAAGTGCACATCAGAACACCGTCCCGGATACCACCCACAGTGGGAAGATCCGGGTCGGGGAAGCCGCGAACACCAAAATCAGCCAAATCAACATACGAACCCAACGGCTCAGGCCACACCTTACGAGGAGCAACCGCGCCACGAGCCGCATGAGCCGCCACAACAGCATCAATCAGCAAATCCAGGTCATTCGCATCACTCGACGACACCTTCGGGCGCGCACGCTCCGAACGAGGAATACCGATACTATCGGTCGCGCGAACCTCCAGAGAAGTCACCACCTCAGTGCCACTCTGACCCGTCACCAGGGCAGTCTGCACCGGCGAAATATCGTTCTGGCCCAGCTTCACGTAGGCGCGACCCATCTGCGAACGCGAAATCTCCGAAGCATCCGGAACGCCAATCACGTTCGAAGAATCCTCACGGCTCTGCACACGCAACGCCACACGCAAGTTCGTATTCGCCAGAATGTCATCATTCACCACGCCGGCAGGACGCTGAGTCGCCAAAATCATGTGCACACCCAGGGTACGACCCACCGCACCAATGCTCACCAGCGACGACAGGACATCAGGGAAGTCCTTCGCCAGCATCGCAAACTCGTCAATCACCAGCAGCAAGCGAGGCATCGGCTCCGGCGGGTTCGTCGCCAAATAATCCTTAATGTTGTCCACGCCCTCGCCAGCAGCCGCAAACAGGCGCTGACGACGGTCCATCTCCGCCTCCAACGACTCAATAGCGCGGTGAGCCAACTGAGCATCCAAGTTGCTCAAAGTACCAATCGTATGCGGCAGACGCTCACACGTCTTAAACGCCGCACCACCCTTAAAGTCAACCAGAATAAAGTTCAAACGGCTCGGATCATGGTGCGCAGCCAAACCCGCCACCAACGAACGCAAAAACTCACTCTTACCCGAACCCGTGGTACCACCCACTAGACCGTGAGGGCCGTCCTTCACCAAGTCCAGCGTGAACGCGCCAGAGTCACCCACACCAATCTCAGTGCTGAAACCATTAGCCTGCGACCAAAACGCCTCAATATCCTCAGCACCCGGAGGGGTCGGCAAACCAACCAGCTCAGGCAGCTTCACCAGCTGCGGCAAACCACCACCCAACAGCAGACGCTCAGGGTCCTCATGATGCGCCAAAGTACGCGCCACATGAAGAGCATCCTCAGCGCTCACACCGGCGAGCACACCATCATTCACCGTGTAACGGCGGCGAGGCTCCGAATAGGTGATGGAAGCCTCCTCACCGATCTCCACGACGGAAGTACACGACGCAGGAAGACGGTCAACAGAAGAAGCCAGCACAATACCGGCAACACGGCGGGCACCCGCAGCGGCAGTCTTATTCGCCATCAGACGCACTTCATCGCCATACGCCAAAAGGTCGCGTGCCGGCGACTCACGGCCCTCAGTGAGGGTATCCGAATCAACGACCACGCACAGGCCGCGGGTCGGAAGAGACTCAATGTCGTTGTAAAGAGAGCGCAGCATCTGATCCGACTGCTCCTTACCAGAAGCAAACCAACGCATCTGCTGGTTCTGCGCCATATGCATATGCGGAAGCCACGACGTCCACACCCAGTCCTGCGAGCGCGCCGAATCAGCGCAGACCGCAATCGTCATATCAGCAGGACCCGTGTGGGTCGCCGCCTGCAGCACCAGGCTACGCGCCAAGGCAAGAGACTGCTCACGCGGACCCACAATACCGATAGCGCCGCCCTCACGCAGGTCAGCAACCAGCGGGGCATCCCACAGGGTATTGTGCTCAAGAATATGCTGAACCTCAGGCTCAGGATTGCTCGGCTTCGTCAGCTCAGGAGCCCAATGAATATGCCCAGTACCCACGTGGAAAGTCAACAGGTCAGGGCTGGTGCTCCGGCGACGCCACAGCGTCATTGCAGGAAGAAGTGCCCGCAGCTGAACGGCATCCGGTGCCGGGGCTAGGTCGTGAAGACGCTCAATTTCCTCACGGTTACTCAGAGCGATACGTTCCTTAAACTTCTCCATTTCCTGCTCAAAACGCACACGCTCCTTCACCTTATCCTTAGCGTGACGACGCTTCTGCTCCACCCACATGCCAATACTCAGGATGGGGCTGAGCATCGCGAAAAGGGCGTAACGAATCTCCTGCATAATCGCGACCATCGCCGCCGCCATAATAATCGGGCCCACCGCCATCGCAAGATTGAACTTTGGCGGATCAGAAACATTCTTGCGGGTAGGCGCCTCCACCTTATCCGGGGCGCTCAACGCACCCTGACGCGGCGGACGGTTAAACGGTGCGGTACCCGACGCACTCACGTTCGGGGCGCTACCGGGGCGCGGCGCAGCCTTCTCCTGAGGCGCAGGCTGCAGAGTCAGCACACAATCACCAACATGGATAGTGGTGCTCTCAGAAACAGTCAGACCCTCCTCAGGGATTTTCTGACCGTCCACAAAACTACCGTTCGTAGAACCCGGGTCAATGATGCGCACCTTCTGAGTGTTTGTCGACTCATCATGAACCACCTGCAGGTGCAGATGCTCCCACGAGGCGCTCGCCGTGGGCAACACAATATCGGCGTACGGGGAACGACCCGCCACCAGAGGACGCGAAGAAGGGATAGGGTGCGGCAGGGTAACCGTCGAACCGCCGCTCAAACAGACGCTCCAGCCCTGCACCAGGGAAGGGTAGGAGAGCGGTGCCCTAGAGATGCGCATACCTTCCATCGGCTTGACCTCTGCCAGGGTGGAGGATGCCGTCACCGGGCGGTTATCGCAATACAGCGGCTCGTCTGCAGGCAGGGAGGGACCACCGGTCGCCTGAATGAGATCAGCGATGGTCGTCTCAGGCTGCCAGGAGTCTAGTTCATAGCTCCCGTTATGCTCTTCAAGATCAAGGAAAAAGCGCATAAGGTGTTCTCCAAAATAGATAAATCGTGAGCCCCGCTGGTGGACGGACTAGGAGGGAAATCCCGAAAGCCGGGGTGTAATGGGCTGGCTCTGTACGGATGAGGCTTTGTTCGGAACAGCTAGTCGCGCGATTCTGAGGTGAACGTGCGAAGCATCCACACCGGCGGATTCACTGCATCCGTTGAGGAAGATCCACCCTGAATCATCGAAGCTTCCGCGGTCGGGTAAAGAAGACCCACCTGCCCTCCAGCGGCGTAAGAAGACGAAAAATCCAACGGATACGCGACCGTAGAATCTTTAGCGTCCAGCCGGAGAGTTCCTAGAACCCGTCGAACTGCCTCAGGAGTGTATTCACGAACTTGGCTCGTGGCATACGCAAAAGCCAAGAGCGCGTTATGGGAGGGAGCATCCGCCCACGCTGCCGATTTCGAGAACGCCTGTTCGCCCGACAAGTCCTTTAGCGAAGAATCATTCTTCATACGCTCAACCGTTGAGACAAATGCCGAAGAAGCACGACCGGCATCATCAGCACTCAACGCCGCAGCACGTGCCTGAACACGCCCCACAACGCGAATATTGTCAGTCAGGGAACCACCGTTCTCCAGAAGAAGACGCATAAAAGGCTCCGTCAAAGCTTCCTCACCCGCAATCACCGGAGAAGTAATACCCGCCCTCTGAAGAGAACGAAGCACCTTCGCCTGTGTCGACGCCGAACCCGTCAAAACCAGAACAGGAGAAGAGCCCGAAGACTTGTCCCCCAGAAGGCGCGTCAGCTCCTTGAGAGCGTCCTTCATGCCGTCTTCATCAGCAGAAACATGAACGCGACTCGTATAGGGAAGATCCGGCGCAGAGCCCTCGCCCGCATCCAACAGGATGGTGCGCACCCCATCAAGCTGCTGCGAAGAACCCGCGCTAGACACACCGGCAAGCGAACGAATAGCAGCCGTATAGGCCTGCTTCTCCTGCTCAGGGTCCAGAGCAAAACTCCACACCCCATCGCCAGCATCTACCCGGTCATACGCCTCAATCACCGCAACATTGCGTTCCTTAGCGGCAGCCGTAGCACCCCGAAGATGCTCACCCCGAGAGGCAAGCACAATACCCAAAGTGCCCTCAGACGAGAGCTTCTCTACCGCCTCACGGGCACCCTGCTCCGTTCCCTTATCGTTCGCATAAAGAACCTTCACAGAAGAATTACCCAGAGCCAGGCGGTACTGGGCAACACGAGCACCCTGAGCATTCAGACGCCACGCAGACCCCTCAGCATCATCACCAAAAGTAGCGACAACACCAATAACAGGCTCACGACCAGACGCAGGAAGAGAAATAGCCTGCTGAACCGTCACCGCAGACGCAGGGTTCGTACCCGTACCAAGCGGCAAAGGCTGAGGAGTCACAGCGCGCACGCCATACCAGATCCCCACCACCGCAAGGCTAAACAGCACACACAGACTGACACACCACACCAAGGTGCGCTGAGTGAGCCGCCTGCCCTCGCGGCGGTGAGGACCTGAATCAGAACCCAAATGAGGGGAAAACCCCACGGCTAATCACCAATCTGGAAGGTGTACACCGTCTTCACCTCTGCACTGCCAGCATTCGACAGATGGAAGGTCGGCAACGAACGCAGACGCTGCAGGGACGCCTTGAACTGCGCCTGACGCTTCTGCAGAGCAGCAATATCCTCAGAACGGAGGTTCGTGTAACCCTGAGCATTCTGCATCGCCAAAGCAAGCTGGTAATCAGCCGCACCAGCCTTCGCGCTATTGCTCTTGAGCGCGCCCAAGAGGCCAGCACCCTCAGCGTTGCTATCGCCCAAATCAAGCATGAGCTTCGACAGGTCGTTATTCAGCTGAACGGACGCACCAGCCAAATCTCGGGTAGCGTTCTCAGCGCGGGTGCTCAGAGCAACCAGAGAACGCTCAGTCACCGAATCCAGAGACTGACGCAGACCCTCAATACGATCATTCATATCCTTGTGCTGAACCTCGATGGATTCACCAGCCACCTGAACCACAGTATTCGCGGTATCAGTAATGCCAGCAATCGAAGCAGAGAACGCCGCCTTAGCAGCCGAAGCGCTAGAAGAACCATCGCTCGAAACCTTACGAATCTCCTCGCTAATCATGCTCGTCAGGCTCTCACGAGTCTCATCGGCAGACTCCTTGAACGCTTCCTTAATAGCGGTGGAGAGGTCAGCCTGCATGTTCGTCATATCCTCAAGGTTCTTACCCAAAGCATTGACGGCATCCGAAGCCGAATGGATACGATCACGCAGAGAAACCTTAGCCTGATCAGTAGGTTCTTCCCTCTTCTCCGCATCCTGGTTCTGCGCGTTTGCGGCATCGTTCAGGGTCTTCTCAACCTCACCCAGGGCACCATCTACCGCGTTCACAGCATCGTTAAGGTCCTTGGCGTCGCGAGCCAGACCCTCCTTGGGGTCATCCATCGAAGTAGCGGCAAGAACCTCATCCCACGCAGCTACCGCGGCAGCAATACGCTGCTCCATCGGAGTACGTGCGGCAGGAGTGTTCGACGTGTAGGTACGCTCATTCGCGTTCTCCACCGTAATGACGCGAGTATTACCTTCCGTAGCAGTAGGCTCAGCGGAAGGCGCCTCAGAAGAAGGAGCAGCGGAAGGAGCCTCAACCTTCTTCGACGGCTCCTCAGAAGGAGCAACAGAAGCAGACTCAGACGGCGCAGGGCTAGGAGCCTCAGACGGCGCCTCAGAAGACGGGGCAGCAGAGGGTGAAGCCACGCCACCACAAGAAGAAGCCGTCAAGTACCCACGCAGATGCTCAACCTGCTCAGCAGACAGAGAACCGCCACGCTCAGTAGACAGAGCACAAAGCTGCTCCGCCAGTTCCTTATTCTGAGCGCTCATAGAACCAGAACCGTCCACCAGCTCCGCACGAGCAGAAGCCGCACGAGAATGAACGTTCTTGATGCTCTCAATCAGACGACTCGACGTTTCCTTCATCTGATTCACACTCTGACGAGCCGCACTAACCTTCTCACTCAAAGAACGCACAGCATCACCATCAAGAGAAGACGGGTCCTTCTCCACCTGCTCAACAAGCTCATCCATCTGACGCTTCAACGCCGAATAGTTGTTGTTCGCACCCTTCAAATATTCCGGCTGTAGGTGATCCACAATCTTCTCGCCAGTAGTAACCAGTGCAATCAAAGAACTCTGCACGGTCACCGACGCACCAAACAGGGCACAGGTCACCGAACCGTTAGAAGAGCAAGTCTCAGCGGTCGGATGTTCCGGGCCGACAATCTCACGAATCGAAGCCGTAAGATCCTGCTGGCAATCCGAACTTGCCTCCGCATACGCGTTCAGGACCTCAGAGAGCTGAACCAAGTTACCGTACACGCTACGGCTATTCGCACCCTCCTCACGATGAACAACACAACGACCGCCGCTATGCGAAACAGACACATTGGGGCGCGCCGTCGTATCACCCAACATCGAGTGAAGAGCAGCAACAGTACGCTCCAACTGAGAAATCAGCTGAGAATTATTAGTACGCGAAGCCTCAGAAAGATCCTTCTGCAGGCTCTCAATATTCGCCTGCAGACCCTGCATAGTCTTCGTCAACGATTCATTCTGAGTCTTCAGATGCTCGGCAGTGTCCTTACCCAAAGTCGCGGACGTATCATCCAGGCTCTGACGCACCTGAGCAACCTGCGAACTAGCGCTAGTCAACGTCGTATTAACCTCGTTGACCGTATCAATAGTGCGCTGCAGAAGCGCCACCTGAGACGCATCCTGAGAGGTGAAACCATTAGTAATGATTCCCGCACCAGACAAATCAGAAGCAAAACCAGGCTGCACCGAAATATTGAAGGTAGGCGCACTAAAATCCTTCGCCTTAACCTTCAACACAAAAGAAGAAGAACTACCAGTCACCGGAGGCGCAGAAATAGCACCCCACTGAACAACAGCCTTACCTTCATCATTGGTGCTCACCACACCATTCGTCGACGAATCAGCAGCATCAGGGGTCGTAATAACCTGAGTAGGAGAACCCGAAAGAACAGTAGAAGCAGCAATAGAGAACGGAGTGCCAACCGGTGCAGGGCTAGTACGGCTAGTACCGGATGCATCATAGGTGACGTCCTCAGTCTTCACCGTCAGGTTCTCGACCGTAACCTTAATCGTGATTTCGCCACTGTAACCGTTCAAATCATTCAGGTTAGTGCCGCTACCGCGCTCAGTAGAATACTGCAGGCTCACACGCACAGGAAGGTCATTGACGACATCCTTCGGCTTGAACTGCACATTGCTCGTGGAGCTCGTACGATCCTTGTCATTAACGTAAATGTTGGTCGACTCAATCGACGAAACCTCGCCGTCACGGCCCATCTGAACATTCACGTTCTGCAGAACATTAGTAGCGTTCTCTACCTGGCGGGGGCTCTGAGAGGTAACAGTACCCTTATCGGAAGGGGTGCTGTTATTGTTCGTGCCCGTGGAGCATGACGAGAAAATGAGTGCCGTCGTGACACCCAAAATCAAAGGGAAGTGGAGTAGACGCTGACGCGCTGTGGTGTGGTTGGTCATGATGATCTTTTCGTTGAGTTATATACCGTGCAGACACATAACAGAGGCAAGTCTGAAACGCCACTGTATAGTGCCCACCTGAGTGGAAAGGGTCAGGGGCAAAGCCGGAAAGAGAAAAAGCCCCGTACCACTTTATCAGTCCAATATGAGAAGGTTGATATTTTTTCCTCCTAGTCGGTGCCTCATCAGGATATTCAATTCAACCTTGAGGTGATAGTTAAAAGTATTTTTCATTTCATTTCAACCTAGTGCACTTACCGAACTCTGTTCGACATAGAAAAACCCCGCGGCTGAGATCATCTCTCAGCCCACGGGGTTCCACGGCTTAGCTGGCTGCGGGTTCAGCCTCCGGGTCCTCCTCATCTTCCTTCTCGGGGATAGCAACACCCACGGTCACGTACCTCTTCACCAGCAGGTACGAGGCGATAACCGGCACCACATACACCAGCGACAACCCGCTACCGTACTGCACAACATCAGCGGCAAGACGAACCGCCGCCAAACATCCGCCCAAACCCACCAGGGCGACGCAGAAGCCGCGCAACACACCATAACCGGCAGTGCCCTCCTCAAAGGTCGACGCCCACAGCTTGAACAGGGTACGACGCACAAAAATCAGGAAGACCGGCACCAGGCACAGCACAACCGAAACACCCACAGGCTCATAACCGGTAGTGGCGAACGAAACCACCGGAATAACCAGGCAGAAGAACAGCATCAGGGCGCTCACACCCAGCACCACGGTGCGCACATACCGGTTGATGCGCTCCATACGGTGCAGGTTGGGGATCTCGTCGCTCGGCTGCGCGGCATTGTAGAAGAACAGCAGCAGAATCAGCGCGGACGCCGCCACATACCAGGGCGCAAAATTGATGCCGTCCGCCTGCGGGGTGGAGGCAACCGGCGGGACACCCGCCAGGGAGAGAGCAGCGAGCAGAACAATCGCGGCAACGCAGAGCGTGCCCACCGCCAGCAGAAAGTAGTGGTACGCGCCGCCGTTCTTTGCATCGTGCACACTGTGCTTGTGCGTGCCGTCAATCATCACCACGGAAAACAGCATTGCGGAGATGGATAGGATGCCCCACGCGTATTCACCCGTCACGGTGGGGACAAACATGAGAAGAATGGAGATAGAGAAAAGAATCCACAGACATACTCGCTGCAGGGTTGTTGAGGACGCGAGAGCCACTTCAAAAAAGCCGATGATAAAGTCGCCGATATCTTCCATGGTAGATTCCTTTCTGCGGGGGTGGGGTTATTCTTTGATCTCTTCAAAGCGGAGGACGCTGAAGTCGTATTCATCGTTACGGGTATCGAAGGACTTGTACGCCCTGTATTTCTTGCCCGTCTTGAAGTTCTGGAGGTATTTGCGAATGGGTATACCATCAGGGGATTTGCTCGATGTGATGATTCCGCACTCTTCCGTTTCGAATTCACCGGAGGTCCAGTAGGGGTCCTCGTGCTCAATGATTTCGACGGAGGTGACAGTGCAGATAGCGGATTCATTGCCCGGGTTGTAGTTGGTCATAAAATGTATGGATGCAAAGAACCATAGAATGACTACTACGGTTATGATGGAGCCGCGTGCATCCCATACATCTTTTGCTATGTCGCGAAGATATTCTTTGAAGTCGACTTTATTCTTCTTTTTCTTGGTGTATCTCTTTTTGTTGGTTTTCTTTGGAGCCCCAGTTTCGGTCATGTAATTTGCCTCTGGGTAACTCTTGTGCTTCGAGGTGTTCCTTTTCTTTGAAACGTTCTTTTTCCTTGGGGAGTTCTTCTTCATTGCTCTTCACCTTCTTTCTGGGCTGCGGGCTGTTATTCTGTGCTGGGTTTCTAGGCTTTCGTTGCCTTGTGTGCTTTGCGGCTTACTTCGGTTGTGCCCATGGTATGTACGTCCTTGTGTGGTGGTTGGTGAATCGTGCCTGCCTCAGTGGTGACGGGCACATTCTTAGCCTATCGCACGGTATCTGACCAGAAGGTTAACTGGGTGCAAGGGTCAGATGAAGACTCGGCAACCACTTCGCAGATTGCCCGAATCCGTGCCTAACCACCCGATTTCCTCGGCTACTCTGAGAACGAACCCGCACCCTCCGCACCGTTGCCGGAAGGCTGCAGGTCACCGATAGATAGAAAGGGTAGTTGACCACCATGATGATGAACTACACCATGATTGCCCTCTGGGGCCTAGTAAATGTCCTGCAGACGTATAAGATGTTCCAGTCCATCATTGTCTACGAAATCAACCGACGCCGAGACAAGAAGCTGTACGCCAAAAACATTTACATTACTCGAAGCGACCGCCTTGAAATGCTTGCGCTTGCTGTCGTGCTTCCTATCATTCCTGCTCTGATGTTTATATTGCATTTGCTGGGCGACGTAGGATTCCATTTTGCAGATGTCGGATTTTTCCTTCTCACGTGTGCTTTTCTGTACTTCTTCAATGAAGCTACTGGGGCTTACACCAAAATTTCGCCGGAAGGAGTCGAAGGGGACGACGGGCACGGCAAGAAAACCTTCTACCCGCTCAATGCGATCGATAAGGTCGCGTATAGGGAGAGTTCCGACAGTGAAATTCCAGACTCCGTCTCCTTCGACACGAAATCGGGTGAGCGTATCGCGCGTTTCGGGCCCATCTATGGGGGCTACCCCCTCCTCGCAATGACCCGATTCAAGATGGAAAACGACCGCTGGCCAGACATGAACAACCCCGAAGAAGCCGCCCAGGTTAAGGCGTGGATGAACTGGAGCTCCACCATCCCTCACATCAAGGACAAGGAAATCACCGGCCTCGCCGAAGTAGACATGTAACCCGCGATTCAGCCCGTATTGAGCTCGCGTACGGTGTGTTTCTCAACCAATATTTCTGCAATATTTCCGCATTTTTTTCTGCCGGAAAAACGTGGACTAGCCCGCATGGTTTATACCTCAACTAGAAGGTGTACTCTGCACGTAAAAACATTAACGTTGAGGCTTACAATAAGAAATGGTCAATGCACAGCCGCACACCGTGCACGCACCATGTCACTTCACAGAAACACCGACCCCGAAAGGCACATCATGGCCACCAAGAAGCCCGCGCGCCTCACCCGCCGCGCAGCCCTCGCCGCCGCAGGCGCAGGCGCAGCAACCGCCCTCGGCGCGCTGCTCACCCCCGCACAGGCAACCACCTACCGCCCGACCGTGCGCCGCACCCCCTACAACCGCTACTACTCCGACCGTTACGGCCGCCGCGGCCGCGTTGTCATCAGCGACTACTACCGCAGTTCCTACAGCCACTACTACTATTACGGCGGCTAAAGAATCCCAAGCCACAAAACATATACTGGAAGACGGCACTACATCCCGTGTAGTGCCGTCTTCCCGTTAGATGCCCCAGGCATCACCCGCACCACGGTGCGGAACCACACCACAGATAGAGAGAATCCATGAAGAACGTAACCCGCCGATCCGCCCTCGGCCTGCTCGCGGCAACCGGTGGTGCGACCCTCCTGGCTGCATGCGGTGCACAGCCCCAGGCAGCCAGCGGCTCTGCATCTGCATCCGGTAGCGCATCTGCTTCCGCAACTGCATCTAAGACCGCACGTAGCGACTACTCCGGTGTTGCAGTCCTGGACGGTTACACCTCCAAGCCTTCCGACTACCAGCCCGCAACCCGTACCAAGCCGTCCAAGAACGCCCCCGTGCCGGTCAAGCCCGCCGTCGCTAACGAGAACAGCGTGGAAGGCCTGTACCAGTCCATCGCCTTCTTCGGCGCAGCCATGGAATACTACATGCGCACCGGTAAGACCGAACCGCTGCGTGAATGCGCGCTCGACAAGTCCGAGCTGAAGAGCATGATTGAGCCGGCAAGTGGCACCCTTGGCGAGAAGCTGATTAAGGGTGAAGCCTGGATGCACGACGCGTCCGTCACCATCACCATGCTTTCCGCGCAGCCCGAACGTGAGGGTGACACCTACAACTGGAATATCCGCCTGACTATGGATCCCGGCGAGTTCATTGCAAGCAAGGACCGAGTGCAGGAAGCTCCCTCTGAATCGGATCGTAAGGACGAGGTGGAGCGCACCCTGCACGGCGTGTATGAGAACGGCGCGTGGAAGCTGACCGGTATGCGTGCTTCTTCCTCTTCGTCCTCGGCTTCTGCAGTAGCTTCAGCATCGGCTTCTGCGTCCTAAAAGCTTCAGCCTAGAAGCGTATAGCTTCTACACCTAAAAGGCGCCCGCCCCGTGGCTAGAAACCACGAGGCGGGCGCCTTTCTTATATATGTAATAAAGCATATACCCTTATCGGGGTGCTACCAGATGCGCACGCGCTCCTCCGGAGCCAGGTACAGTGCATCGCCCTCAGAGACATCAAATGCCTCATAGAACTCATCAATATTGCGCACCACACCGTTCACACGGAACTCATCCGGCGAATGCGGATCCACCGAAATCATCACCTCAGCATGCTGCGGGCGGGACTTCGTGCACCAGCCGCGAGCATTCGAGAAGAAGAAACGCTGAATAGCGGTCATACCGTCAATCACCGGTGCGTCAGCCAGCGACTCAATGCCCTGCTTCTTCAAAGCCAGACGGTACGCCTTCAACGCAATCGACATGCCAGCCAGGTCGCCAATGTTCTCACCCAGAGTCAGCTCACCGTTCACGTGGAACTTCGGGTCCAGACCCACCGGAACGTACGCGTTGTACTGCTCCACCAGCGCTGCGGTACGCTCCTTGAACTTTGCGTAATCCTCCTCAGTCCACCAGCTCTCCAGCTTGCCGTCGCCGTCATAGCGGGAACCCTGATCGTCAAAACCGTGACCAATCTCGTGGCCAATAATCATGCCGATATTGCCGTAGTTCGCCGCATCGTCAGCATCCGGGTTGAAGTACGGCGGCTGCAGAATCGCTGCCGGGAACACAATCTCATTTGCCGGCGGCATGTAGTACGCGTTCACGGTCTGCGGAGTCATCAGCCACTCCGACTTATCCACCGGCTGACCCTTGCGGGCAATCAGCCAGTCAGCATCAAACGCACCGGTACGGCGCAGGTTCTCAAACAGGTCACCGGGCACCAGCTCCAGTGCGGAGAAGTCACGCCACTTATCGGGGTAACCGATCTTGGTGACGAACTTCGACAGCTTCTCCAGCGCCTTCTCGCGGGTTGCCTCAGTCATCCAGTCCAGCGACTCAATAGACTCGCGGTACGCCTCCAGGAGGTTGCCGACCAGAACCAGCATCTTCTCCTTGTGCGAAGGCGGGAAGTGCACAGCCACGTACTCCTGGCCAATCTCCTCACCCAGAGCCTTCTCAACAGCACCCACGCCGCGCTTCCAGCGCTCACGAATCTGCTGAGTACCGGAGAGGGTCTTGCCGTAGAAGTTGAAGCTCTCCTGAACCAGCTCGTCGTACATGAACGGCGCACGCGAACGCAGAACAGTCCACACAGCCCACAGCTTCCAGCTCATCAGCGGGATGGAGGTGAACAGCTTAGCCGCACCCTCAAAGAAGGACGGCTGAGCCACAATAACCTGACCCAGGGTCTCCGGGTCGGCGCCAAGAGCCAGCAGCCACTGCGAGAACGGGAAGCCGGGGAACTTCTCGTCCAGCTCGGTCGCCTGGTACGGGTTGTAGGTCGCCTCCGCGTCGCGGTTCTCCACGACGTTCCAGTGCAGGCGAGCCAGCTCAGACTCGTGAGTGAACACCAGCTGAGCCGCCTGCTCCGGGGTCAGGCCGAAGCCCTCAGCCAGACCGGTCAGCTCAAACATGCGGGCAATATGCTCAACATACGCCGCGCACGCCTGCTCGTGCTTCTCTTCACGGTAGTAGGATTCATCCGGCAGACCCAGACCCGACTGGTACAGGAAGAACGTGTAATTCTTCGGGTCCTTCGGGTCGTTGCTGGTGTACCAGGCGAACAGCTGCGGCAGACCCGCACGAGACAGCAACGCCAGGGTCACAGCCAGGTGGGAGGGGGTTGCCGAGTTCAGGATCGGGGCGATTTCCTTCAGCAGCGGCTCCAGGCCGTCCGCCTCAATCTTCTCAACATCCATGAAGGAGTTGTACAGCGCGCCAATACGGGACTCAGGCTGCTCCTTCGCAATCTTCTCCACCAGCTCACGCACGTGCTTCTCTGCGTTATCGCGGAGGGTGTACAGGCCGCCGTCCTTGGGGCGATCCGCCGGGATTTCGTGGGTAGCAAGCCACTTGCCGTTGACGTGGCGGAAGAAATCGTCGCCCGGCTTGACGGTTTCATCCACCCATTCTTTAGTGATTCCAGAGTTAGTAGTCATGGTTCCATTCTAAGTTCTTAGGCCTAGAAGCTACAGGATGCCCGGCACCGAGCCGGATGGTGGCTCACCGGCACAGGTGCTTCTCAGGGGCATTTGGACGCTTCTCAGCGGGCTACGCGGGTGGCAGAGAAGGCGCACAGCCCCTCCAGGATGCAGAAAACCCGCCCGCACGGTGCAGAAGAATCCGTGCGGGCGGGCCCGTTATCTATCCCCAAAAGCTCGGCATACAGTCGGTACGCATACCGGCACGAAGCCGAACAACCGCCACCTGCCGCAGGTTACCGCGAGCAAACCATCATCCGGTCAACCCGCAGCAGGCAGCGGAACCAATAGGCGCCTCCTAGAGGGACGCGCGGATCGCCTTGGTGGCATCCACCAGGTGACGCAGAGACTGCTTGGTCTCCTCGTAATCACGAGTCTTCAGACCACAGTCCGGGTTCACCCACAGGTCAGCAATGGTGCCGTAACCAATCGCAGCCTTCAGCAGGGACTCAATCTCCTCCTGAGAAGGAACACGCGGGGAGTGGATGTCCCACACGCCCGGGCCCAGACCGGAAACGAAGCTCTCCGGAATGTCAGCCAGCAGCTCCATGTGCGAACGAGCCGCCTCAATGCTGGTCACGTCAGCGTTCAGAGCGTTAATCGAGTCGATAATCTCGTTGAACTCCGAGTAGCACAGGTGGGTGTGAATCTGAGTGGAATCCTTCACGCCGCTGGTTGCCAGGCGGAAGGAGTTCACCGACCAGTCCAGGTACTGCGGCTGCTCATCGCGGCGCAGGGGCAGCAGCTCACGCAGAGCCGGCTCGTCCACCTGAATGATGCGGATACCTGCCTCTTCCAGGTCGGCAATCTCATCGGCAAGAGCCAGAGCCACCTGGTTAGCGGTCTCGCGACGCGGCTGGTCGTCACGCACGAAGGACCATGCCAGAATCGTCACAGGGCCGGTGAGCATGCCCTTGACCGGCTTCTCGCTCAGCGACTGTGCGTGGGAGCTCCACGGAACGGTGAACGCCTCACCGCGCAGGCCCTCACCGTGACGCTTCACGTCACCGAACAGGATCGAGGGGCGGGTGCAACGCGAACCGTAGGACTGAACCCAGCCGTGGCGGGTGGTTGCGAAGCCGTCGAAGTTCTCAGCGAAGTACTGAACCATGTCGTTACGCTCAGCCTCACCGTGAACCAGCACGTCCAGGCCCAGCTCCTCCTGCAGCTTGATGACCGAGGCAATCTCGTCACGCAGGAAGCCGTTCAGCTCTTCAGCGGAAATCTTGCCCGCACGAGCCTCCGCACGGTGGCGGCGAATCTCAGCGGTCTGCGGGAAGGAACCGATGGTGGTGGTCGGCAGCTTCGGCAGGTTCAGGTCAGCCTGAGCCGCGCGGCGAACATCAATGGTCGGGCGGTCGAAGTCCTCGGGAGCCACAGCTGCGGCGCGGGCACGAATCTCTTCGTTGTGCTTGCGCGGGTCAGCGGCGAAGCGGGCCAGCGCCTCATCAGCAGCCTTCAGCTCGGGCTCAATAGCGGCCTCACCCTCAGCCAGGCCGCGAGCCAGCAGAGCAATCTCAGCGACCTTCTGGTCAGCGAATGCCAGGCCGTCCACGGGAACCTCGGCCGGGTCTTCCAGAGCCAGGTCGTGCGGCACGTGCTGCAGGGAGGTCGAGGAGGAAACCGACACGGCACCCTCGGATGCGCCGGGCAGCGCCTCCAGAGTCTTCAGTGCCGCGTGAACATCGGCACGCCACACGTTACGGCCGTTCACAACACCGGCAACCAGGTGCACACCAGCGGCAGAAACAGACTCCAGCTCAGCCTTCGAGTACACGCCGTGCACCAGGTCAAGGTGCAGAGCCTCAACACCGGTACCCAGCAGCGCCGGCAGGTTCTCACGCAGGGAACCGTAGGGGCTGGTCACCAGAATCTGCGGGCGCTTCTCGCCGGCAGCCAGGGCACGGTAGGTGCGCTCGGCAAGTTCAGCCACCTTCGCGTTGTCGGCACGGTCCACAGTCAGGCCCGGCTCGTCCAGCTGAACCCACTCAACACCGCGCTCAGCCAGCTGCTCCAGCACCTGAGCGTATGCGGCAACGAACTCATCCAGACGGTCAACGGGGGAGAAGTCCTCAGCGGAACCCTGCTCAGCCTTAGCGCCCAGCAGCAGGGTCAGCGGGCCAACAATCTGCGGGCGGACCTTCACGCCAGCCTGCTTTGCCACCTCGAGCTGCTCGTCAATAGCCTCAAGGTTCAGCTTAATCTCGGTGCCAGCACCAATCTCGGGCACCAGGTAGTGGTAGTTGGTGTCGAACCACTTAGTCATCTCCAGCGGGGGCAGGGTCTCGGTACCGCGCGCCAGTGCGAAGTAGCCGGGCAGATCCAGCAGACCGCGGCCGTCCTTAGCCTCAGCCAGACGCTCGGGAACCAGGGTGAACAGGCGAACCACATCGAGTACCTGGTCGTAGTAGGAGAAGGTTGCCGGAATCGAGTAGTTGTCAGCCTTCAGGCCCGCAGCGGTCACGCGCTCGAAGTAGGTGCGCTGCACGTCAGCGGCGGTGTCCTGCAGCTCCTGCAGGGTTGCCTTGCCCTTCCAGAAAGCCTCCTGAGCCTTCTTCAGTTCGCGGAAGCGGCCCACGCGGGGGTAACCAACAATGGTTGCGGCGGGGAATGCGGTGTTCGACATAGTAATTTTTCCTTTACTGGGGATAGATGTGGGAGTCAGTTCCGGTGTTTCGCCACCCAGCGGTGGGCGGTGAAACGGGGGCTGTAACTCCCGGAATATTTGTGGGGGAGAAAAGTGGAAACGCATCCGACAAGGAGCGTTATGGGCGGGTTTAGGCGTATTCCAGTTCGCTCAGCGGCTGAGAGAAACGGTTGCTGTACCGCGGCAAATCCAGCTGATCCAGAACGTCCAGAACCGCCGCATGCTCGTTGAAAGTGAAGAAGTGCAGACCCGGTGCGCCCGCATCCATCACGGTGCGGCACTGGTTCAACGCGTACTCAACACCGATGCGGTGCAGCTCAGCGTCACTGGTTGCCGTCTCAAGGCGGTATGCAAGATCCGTCGGGACCTCCATGCCCGCCATCTGGCAGAGGTTCTGCAGGCGCTTCAGTGAGGTCACCGGCATGATGCCCGGAATAATCGGAATGTCCACGCCCGCCAGGCGTGCCGAGTCGACCAGGGTGCTGTAGCGCTCATCCTCAAAGAACACCTGAGTGATCGCGAAATCCGCGCCGGCACGCTGCTTGGACAGCAGAATCTCAATATCCTGCAGCAGGGATGCGGACTCGGGGTGCTTCTGCGGGTACGCCGCCACACCAATCGACACCTTGCCAGCCGCCAGGTGAGCGAAATCTTCACGCTCAACGCGGCGAATCAGCTCCACCAGGTAGCGGGCGAAAGGAAGCTCAGAAACCTGACCCTCCTGAATGTCACCGCGAAGAGCCAGGAAGCCGCGCACGCCCAGACCCAGAATCAGGCGGACCGCACGCTCCAGCTCGTGCACCGAATGGCCCGCACAAATCAGGTGAGCCAGCGGGGTGAGGGAGGTTTCGTGTACCAGGTGGTCGAGCAGCGCCAGGGTCTTCTGGCGGCGCTTCGCGTCACCGGCGTAGGTGACCGACACGTAGTCGGGGTTGGTGCCCTCAAGCTCCGCAATCGTGTGCAGTAGCGACTCGCAGCTCGCGTGTGAGCGCGGAGGGAACAGCTCAAAAGAAAGAGCCGGGTGAACTGTCGTCATAACCATCCTTCGTGTTCACCCGATAGATACGCACCGGCGGGGTGCGTGAATTCTTCTGCGGGATGCGCTGTACCGGTTTGCTGGTACGGCTCATCGTGGGGTGCCGAAGGGTATTCTTCTCTATCGGTCCTGGCGGGAGCACCTTGTCCGTACCCTGCACCGTGACGGTGGGGATACTGGCGAGGTTGCTGCGACGTCGACGAGCCAGATCTCTCGGTCGCTCTTGATAGATAACGCCTTCACTCTACCCACCGCCTCCGAGGGTGTGCAAGATGTGCGGCGGTTGATGTCCTAATATTTCTGGACATGACATTGAGGCGAAATATGAACTTAATATGACTGACTATGACGAAGGGGGCTGGGGGTATTGCGGGTAGAGGCGTCGGCTGGCTCTTGGGTGCCCGGCACTATCGCAGATATACCTGCTTAATATTCGTAGACACGCGCGAATATGTGTGTTTTATCTTTCAGTGAGAGGTAGGGTAACTAATAACTAATGAGGCACCGGTAGTGTTTCGATGTCCGCTCATCGAGGAGTTTCAGGGCTCAAAGATGAGTTCAATACGACTTTGTGAGCGTGGTGAGAATGAAAAATCTATTTTCCTCTATACTCTGGTCCTTCCGCCTAGCCTGGAAAACCTGTCCCGCGACCCTGGTGAGCACCGCCCTATCGCTAGCCGTCATCGCCTGCATTCCCTTGAGTCAGTCCCTGCTGATCGGTAATACAGTATCAGCCTTGAGCGGTTCAAATGGTGGCGCAGCATGGATTTATATTATTGCTCTTGCCCTTGTTGTCGGAATTAATATCATTGCTCAACGCTGGGTAAGAAGTAACATGCTTATCCTCAAATCAAAGATGAACTATCGGGTTCACCGCATGTTAAATACCAAGTTATCTACTTTTCCGTTATCTGATATAGGTAGCACAAAATCACAGGAAGATATACGTGCTGCTAGAGAGGCAATATCGAAACAGGAATTGCAGGTTCACACCATGTCAGTTATGACACTGGTGAGTTCCTTTGCGATGGTTTTTCTCCTCTGTTTTAATATTGCGAACGTCAGCATTGTGGCAGCAATTTTTGCGGCGCTGTGTTCACTACCTCTATCTATTGCAATGGTAATCCTCGCTAAACGTGATTACGCAATATACACCCTAATGTACGAGGACTATCGGGTAGAGAACTACTATCTAGACAATCTGATGGCTCAAAGTCGCGCCCAAGAACTTCACCTCATGAGAGCCTCCCAATTTTTCTCGCAACGCGTAGCGTCCTGGCGACGCCGGGCAGCCGGTAGGGAATTGAGCCTTGAAAGTGTTAGAGGAATCATCTCCATAGTTGCAGGGCTACTCTGCTCTGTCTTACTTTTTGCGTCCCTGTACTTCCTTGTGGATTCAGGCGCCGATATATCGTATGTGGCCGGATCGCTGATTGGAATCATTGCCTGTGTTGCCGCGACCCAAGAGGTGGGATATTCATTTGGTCAGATTATTAATGGAGCATTATCTGTTCAGCAATTCCGAAGGGTGTGCGACTCTGATACTTACGAGCATGCTTCTGAGATAAAAACTTCTAACCCTAACCATGAAAATATTTCAAAAATTATATGCAAAGATGTATCCGTTCAGTATGAGGGCGCGTCGTCTTTTGCGCTTAAAGATATTAATCTTGAGCTGATGAATAATCAAATGATTGCAGTAGTTGGTGCCTCGGGCGCGGGAAAAACAACACTAATAAATGCAATTCTTGGAATTACACCAATTGCCCAGGGGAGCATAACGTATAAGGGTGCTTCTTCTGAGAGTAAATACAACATGTTGGCAAATGTTGGTTTGGTGAGTCAAGACTACGGCCGTTATGAACTGACTGTGCGTGAAAATCTTCTTCTGGGTTTGTCGCAGGAGGCGGTTGAGCGTCTTGGTGATGCTGATTTGTGGTCGGCTTTGTCGGTGGCTTGTGCTGATGATTTTGTGCGTGGTCTTGAGGGTGGTTTGGATGCTCAGTTGGGTGAGTCGTTTGGTGGTGTTGGTCTTTCGGGTGGTCAGTGGCAGCGTTTGGCGTTGGCGCGTGTGGTTCTTCGGGATGCGCCGGTGTGGGTTTTGGATGAGCCGACCAGTGCTGTGGATGCTGAGACTGAGGAGGAGATTTTTGCTCGGTTGAAGGTGGCTGCTGTGGGGCGTTTGGTGGTGTTGGTGTCTCATCGTGCGTGGACGTTGCGTGGTGTTGATTCTGTGGTGGTGTTGGATGGTGGGTGTGTGGTGGAGCAAGGAACCTACCGGGAGCTACTGAAGGCAGAGGGAAAGTTTATGGAAATTTTCAAAAACCAGATCTCTGAAGATTCTGCAGGGCGCAAAACTTCTACTGAAAGGGACTATAAAGATGCGTAAGATTATGGCTAATACTGTTTGGTCCGTGGTTTATGCTTTCAGAAATCACCCCGTATGGACCGTCTCCTATCTAGCGTCTGTTGTGTGCCTATCGCTATTCCCCGCTTTGCAGATGGAGGCTGTCACTAGACTTGTTGAGCATTTGGGTCAGAGTCGGGATGAGGTGCTCCCACTAGCCCTGGGGGTTAGTTTTGTGCTGGCAGGATACATTGCCCTGGGGCAAGCATCAGATTCTCTGCGTATGATTCTAAATTCTCGAATGTCAAGTACAGGTATTCAGAATGTATCTTCTCGTTTGGCGACTTGTTCTTCTCAGGAAATCGCGAGTGGTGATTATGCTCGCTCATCAAGGGCAGCTCATGATGCTGTGACAGGGGGGAGCCTAGGGTCTCAAGTTTCTACTATGGGTGCTCTGATATTCATCATTTTTTCGACGGGAGCCCTTAGTTATTCCGTAGGAAAGATTAATGTATATGCTTCACTCTGCATGCTTGCAGGCATGATTCCTGTTGCCTTGATGTCACATCTCTATTCGAGTAAAAATGCTGAGGCAATGGAAAAAATATATTCATATAGCTACAACGCATGGCATAGCACTAACCAGATTGCACAAATAACTACTGCTCGTGAGCTTGCAATTCTTAACGCTCGTTCATTCTTTGCGCATCGCGCTAATCAAGAACGGAAAAAATCTAGTGAGGAGGAAATTGGCCTAGCTCGTTACATCCTCAGAATACATACAATTGTTGGTTTTATAAGCGCTGCATTGCTAGCTTTAGCCCTTATTCTTCTAGCCACCTCGTCGCCGCCTCCCGGTGTTCTTGCTGGAGCTGTTATAGGTATTACCTCGGCTATAGTCTCGCTTGGCTCGATGGGAAGCGACCTTAGCTCGATGGCAGCGGGGTCAAACGCCATTGATATATATCGAAAGTTTATTTCTAGCGCACAGCCCGGGCAGAAAAATCCGATTGCCGATACCTACCCTGAAATCTCCAGCGTTTCCATCAGGAATCTTGCTATCCAGTATCCAAAAGCTGATTCTTTAGCTCTTAAAAACATCAATCTCACTTTTGGTCCCGGGCAGATGATTGGTATTGTCGGGCCCAGTGGATCAGGAAAGACAACCCTAGTAAATGCACTTATGGGTATGCTGAAGCCCTCCAGTGGAGACATTCTCATTGGAGGTAAGTCGGTACAGGACATATCGCCTGATGATTTATTGGCAAATGTGGGTGTGGTGAGTCAAGACTACGGCCGTTATGAACTGACTGTGCGTGAAAATCTTCTTCTGGGTTTGTCGCAGGAGGCGGTTGAGCGTCTTGGTGATGCTGATTTGTGGTCGGCTTTGTCGGTGGCTTGTGCTGATGATTTTGTGCGTGGTCTTGAGGGTGGTTTGGATGCTCAGTTGGGTGAGTCGTTTGGTGGTGTTGGTCTTTCGGGTGGTCAGTGGCAGCGTTTGGCGTTGGCGCGTGTGGTTCTTCGGGATGCGCCGGTGTGGGTTTTGGATGAGCCGACCAGTGCTGTGGATGCTGAGACTGAGGAGGAGATTTTTGCTCGGTTGAAGGTGGCTGCTGTGGGGCGTTTGGTGGTGTTGGTGTCTCATCGTGCGTGGACGTTGCGTGGTGTTGATTCTGTGGTGGTGTTGGATGGTGGGTGTGT
>ERZ773211.70-NODE-70-length-26767-cov-4.07012_pt1 | contig 26767 bp, 24 predicted proteins | sample MGYA00511914_ERZ773211 | MGnify/ENA primary metagenome ERZ773211 (study PRJEB29015, sample SAMEA2738163) | human oral metagenome | biome: human oral; feature: human-associated habitat; material: saliva | place: China | collected 2242 ...
CCCTGCTCAACTCCCCCCGCCTCACCGATACCGAGCTGGCCATCCTCGTCTTCACGCTCTCCGCAGCCGACCTCATGTACCCCGGCGACCCGCGACCGGCCGCGATTCTCGCCGCACTCGCGGAAGCCTACCCGCGCACCGCCGACTGCGCGAAGCACCTGCTCTTCGCGCCCGAGGACCCCCTGTTGCAGGATGCGCGCGCCGCCCTCGCTAGCGGACGTGCCCTCACCATCACCTACGGCAACAGCACCCGCGATGCGGAACGCGTCGTCGACCCGGTGGCGCTCACCCTGCACCGCGACCGCCTCTACCTGCACGCGTGGTGCCGCGCCAGCGAGGCACGCCACCTCGCTACGCTGTCTGAGAGCCCTACCGCTGAGAACGTGAAGCCCGCGAGCGCGGCGGGGGAGAAGGCCGCTTCCGCCGGCGCTGAGCCCACCCCCGTCGAACCCGTCTTCTGGCGTAACTTCCGCCTCACCCGCATCAGCAGCTACGCGCCCGCAGGCGAAGCACAAGCCCACTACATCGGCCCCAACCACGACAGCACCGTCAACGACTGGCACGCCAAGCAGCACAAAACCACCACCAACCCCAGTGTCGAGCTGCGCATCCACCCCACCGACCACACCCCCGGCGGTGAAACCCTCGAAAACCTCACCGCAACCTACAAGCGCCGCAGCGCCGAGCACGCCCGAAAAGGCACCAAAACCACCCACGTCCGCGTGCACTACAACAACATCGCCGGAGCTGGCGATAAGAACATCCTCGACACCGTCATCGCGCACCGAGGTGCCCTCGAACTCATCGGTCCGGCGCACCTGCGCGCGGCACTACTTGACCAGTTGCAAACCCTTAGGGCGAGCAGCCGCAGCGGTGCGCCCGCAGATGTTCCCACTGCGCCCGCAGAAAAATAGAACTTCACCCACTAGCAAAAACACCCTAAAAACCCATCCAAGGGGCCAAAACATTAACCTAAAACTTGTATAATGGTGCTCATGTCTTGGTGGTTCTGGATTTTGCTATGGGGCGCGCTCATCATCTGCTCGCTCCTCTATTTGGCATGGTTCACCTACAAAGCACTCACTCGCGGTTTCACACTCCTTGACGAAACCGTAACCTGGGTCGAGTCAATCGAGGGACAATTCGACGCCGCGCAAGCGAACGCCAGCCGAAAACTCCCGCGAGACACCACCCTCGGGGTATTCACACCCATCACCGAGGCATACAATAACTACGAACAAGGTAAGCAGACACGCAGGTCTGAGCGGATCAAGCGACGGGTCTCCCGACGAGATCGACTCGGCCAACCTCAAAATATCGGAGACCTGCTCTAACCAGAAGGGCACACCATGGGCCAGATTTTCAGCCACCCCGCGACCATCATCGTCGTTATCCTCCTTATCGTCCTGCTCTTCGGCGCACCCAAGCTGCCCGGCATGGCACGCAGCCTCGGCCAGTCCATGCGCATCTTCAAGACCGAAGTTGAGGGTCTGAAGAACGACTCCAAGAAGGACCCCCGCGAGAAGGACGGCGAAGAGGTCGTCACCGCTGAGGTCGTAGACAACGGCAAGGACGGCAAGACCGAAACTAAGTAACGGTCCCGCCCCCAACGCACCAAACCCGTGCCAGCCCACCGGCCGGCACGGGTTTTGCGGCACCACCCCGTAAACACCCCACCAGACCCCCTCAGCCGAATCACACACGGCACCGACACCCAGAGGACACCACGTGGCAACACCTGACCAGGACGTGCGCAACCGCAAAGTCAATCCTGAAGCACGCATGGAACTCAAGGAACACCTGCGCGAATTCCGCGACCGCCTCATCAAAGCGGCTATCGCAACCGTCATCGCAGCCATCATCGGTACGGTCTTCCTCTACCAGCCTTTCATCGATATGATCTCTGTGCCCCTGCAGCAGATCAACTCAGAAACCGGCCGCAACGCAAACCTGAACTACGGTAGCGTCGCATCTCCTTTCGACCAGCTGCTTAAGGTCGGCATGTACATCGGCCTGGTGATCGCCTCTCCCGTCTGGCTCTACCAGGCGCTGCGATTCCTGCTGCCGGCACTGCACACCAAGGAGAAGAAGTATCTCTTCGGCTTCCTCACCGCATCTATTTTCGCGTTTGCCTGCGGTGTCGCCATTTCTTACTTCACCCTCCCCGGCGTGGTCTACGCACTGCTGAAGTTCACCCCCCTCCACGACAGTAACTACATTGACGCGGGCGTATACATCTCCTTCATCCTGAAGTTCGTTGTGACCTTCTCCTGCGCCTTCATCATCCCGGTGATTCTGGTCGGCATTAACATGCTGGGCCTGATTCGCGGCACCACCATTTTGAAGGCTTGGCGCTGGGTTGTTGTGCTCGTTGCAGTGATCGCAGCGCTGACCGCACCCGGTAGCGACATCATGATGATGTTCGTGCTCATGGCGCCGCTGCTGATTTTCTTCTTCGCAGCAATCGGCATCTGCATGATCAACGACAAGCGCCGCGACCGCAAGCTTGCCAAGCTGGCGCAGGGTTCGGATGAAGCAAGCCTGAACACCGCAACCAGCAGCGAAGACCTGGCGAAGATGGGTTACTTCGACGAAGAGAAGACATCCTAACTAGATAGCTCGCTGTGAGCGAGGCAGCCGAAAGGGGCGGGGTACAGAGAACCTGTACCCCGCCCCTTTCGCACGCCCGAAAAAGAATAGCCGCCGATGCGCTCGCTGTTCGCCCATACCGGATTAGTGCCCCTCCGGGATGCTTTCTGGAGGCTCACGGCGGGTGAACCGTTACACTGGACATACTATGAGCAAGCACCACGCACAGCACACATCCGACGCACACACTTCTACCGCTTCTACCGAGCAGACCCCGGCGGACCGCACCGACTACGCTGCCGCCTACGCCGCATCCCGAGAGCGCGCCGCTTACGCGAAGACCGCCCTCGGCGCTTTTGAGGCGTCCCTTGAATTTCCGCTGGATGATTTTCAGCGTCAGGCGTGTGCCGCCGTGGAGGCGGACCGCTCCGTCCTCGTTGCCGCGCCCACCGGTGCCGGTAAGACCATCGTGGGTGAGTTCGGTATCTACCTGGCGCTGCGCCGCGGCATGAAGGCGTTCTACACGACTCCCATTAAGGCGCTGAGCAACCAGAAGTACCACGACTTTGTGCGCGCGTACGGTGAGGATTACGTGGGTCTGCTGACCGGCGATACGAGCATTAACACGGAAGCACCCGTGGTCGTGATGACCACCGAGGTGCTGCGCAACATGCTCTACGCCAATTCGACCACGCTGACCGGCCTGGGCTACGTGGTGATGGATGAGGTGCACTACCTGGCGGATCGTTTCCGTGGCGCAGTGTGGGAAGAGGCGATTATTCACCTTCCCGAGCATGTGAACGTCATTTCTCTGTCAGCGACGGTGTCGAACGTTGAGGAGTTCGGCGCGTGGCTGGATACGGTGCGCGGCGGCACGGACATTATTGTTTCTGAGCACCGCCCGGTGCCCCTGTGGCAGCACATGATGGTCGGTCACCATGTGGTGGATTTGTTCGTACCCGACGACAACTCGGCGAATGGCAAGAACGGCTCGCAGGAGCCGGAGGAGAAGCTTTCCCGCAAGCAGGCGAAGAAGGCGCAGAAGGCTAAGCAGCGCGGCGCAACCGTGGAGGCGGGCGCCAACCCGCTGCTTGCCGGTCTGCGTCTGAACCCGCAGCTGAAGGCGCTGCGCCCCGGCTTCCGTTCGAGCCCGGGTCGTGGCCGTTACGGCGGCAAGCGTGAACGTTTCCGTCACCGCCGTGAGGGCTGGCTGAACGAGACGTTCAGCGGCGGCGAGCGCGGCCGTTCGGACCGTCGTGACCGTTTCAGCAATGATCGTTTCAGTAACGACCGGGACTTTGATGCGCGCGGCGAGCAGAAGCCTCTGCGTCCGCAGCGTATTACCCGCCCGGAGATGGTGCGCGCCCTCGACAAGCAGGGCCTGCTGCCCGCCATTTGCTTTATCTTCTCCCGTGCCGGTTGCGACGGCGCGGTCAGCCACTGCGTATCCGCCGATATTACGCTGACCACCCCCGAACAGCAGCAGACCATCCGCGCCTACATTGCGGAGGCGACCGCTCACCTGGACACCCGCGACCTGAACACCCTCGGCTACTACGAGTGGCGTGACGGCCTGATTCGCGGTATCGCCGCGCACCACGCCGGCCTGCTGCCCCTGTTCAAGGAGGTTGTAGAAACCCTCTTCGCCCAGGGCCTGATCAAGCTGGTCTTCGCCACCGAAACCCTTGCCCTGGGCATCAACATGCCCGCCCGCACCGTGATTCTGGAGAAACTCACCAAGTACAACGGCGAATCCCACGTGGACATCACTCCCGGCGAGTACACCCAGCTGACCGGACGCGCAGGCCGCCGCGGTATCGACATCGAAGGTCACGCCGTCGTCATGTGGCGCCCCGGCATGTCCCCGGAACACGTGGCAACCCTCGCCTCAACCCGCACCTACCCGCTGAACTCCTCATTCCGCCCCACCTACAACATGGCGGCAAACCTCATCGCCTCCTACGGCGCCGAACGCACCCGCAAAATCCTGGAATCCTCCTTCGCACAGTTCCAGGCGGATAAGTCGGTCGTGGGCATCGCATCGCGTGTGCGCAAGAACGAGAACGCCCTGGAAGGCTACCGTGAAGCCATGGCATGCCACCTGGGCGACTTCACCGAATACGTCCAGCTCAGCCGCAACATCGCCGAACTGGAAAAGAAGGCATCCAAGAGCAACGAACGCCACGCACGCGCGCAGGCGCACCACAGCATCCAACAGCTTCTGCCCGGCGACATCATCTACATTCCGCACGGCCGCTCCCGCGGCTACGCAGTCGTCATCACCCGCTCCGATTCGCACGCCGACCCGCGCATCGGCATCGTCACCGAGGACGCGCACCAGCGCACCGCCTCAACCCGCGACTTTGAGGGTGCCGTCGAACCGGTCTCACGCATCAAGATTCCCAAGCGCCTGAGCCTCAAGACCCCCAAGGAACGCCGCGACACCGCAAGCCGCATGCGCCAGGCGCTCTACGACGGCCGCGCCCCGCGTGCGCTCGCGCAGCAGAACATTCCGGCTCGTCAGAACAGCATTGACGCGCAGCTGGAGGCTCTGCAGGCTCAGCTACGTAACCATCCGTGCCACGGCTGTTCCGACCGCGCGAACCATATGCGCTGGGCCGAACGCTGGCAGAAGCTCAACTCTGAGACGGAAGGTTTGCGCCGTCAGATTGCGCGTCGCACCAACACGATTGCGCAGGTCTTCAACCGCATTTCGCGCCTTCTGGAGAGCTACGGCTACGTGGAACGCACCGAGGACGGCGAACTGTCGCTGACCACCGGCGGCCAGGCTCTGCGCCGCATCTACGGCGAGCGCGATCTGCTGACCGCCCTGTGCCTGGATGCGCACTTCCTCGACGGCCTGGAGCCCGCCGCCATCGCTGCAACCGTTGCCGCGCTAACCTACCAGGGCAAGCGCGACGCGGTGGAGTACCTGGCGCACTACCCGCACCCGTCCCTGCGCGCACCCATTGCGACGATTACGCAGCGCCTCGCCGACCTGAACGCCGCCGAGGAGCAGCACAAGGTCAACCTGACCCCGGCGTGCGACTTCGGCCTGGTCGAGCCCATGTACGCCTGGGCAAACGGCGCGCACCTCGCTAAGGCAATCGAGGACACCGGCCTTGCCGCCGGCGACTTCGTGCGCTGGGCAAAGCAGGTACTGGATGCCCTGGACCAGATCGCGCACATCCGCTCGCTGGACCCGGTGATTCGCGCCCGCTGTGAAGAGGCGATTGAGGCGGTACGCCGCGGCGTGGTCGCACTCGACGTCTAGCGCGCGCCTTCGCAGACTATGGCTATGCCCGGCCAGCTCGGGCTACCACCCTCGCACCTGTGCGTTGTTCCACGTCATCTAAGGACGAACGAACTACCACAGGCAGCGGGGGTGCTTCTATACTCGAAAGAGACGCTCAGCTGAGCTACGCGAGCACAATCGACGTGCCCGCCCCCGTGTGCGCTCCGGCGCGCCTCAATGGTGAAAGGATTCTAATGTCTACCCGAATTTTTGTGGATGGTAGCGTGTACAGCCCCGTCGACCCGTACGCAACCGCAATGCTGGTCGAGGACGGCTTCGTCCGCTGGGTTGGTTCCGACTCCGGGGCACGTTCTATTGCTGACGAGTCCGCCACCATCACCGAACTCGACGGCGCCCTGCTGACCCCCGCCTTTGCGCGCGCACTGGCACCGGTAGCAGGAAAAGAAGCACCCGAAATCCTCGACTACCTGCAGGCATACCGCGCCGCCGGCTACCACACGCACACCCTACTCGCCGGCATGGAAGACGTACCCGACCTCGTCTCCGCACTCAGCTACTACAACGCCGAACACGGCGTACCCGACATCCGCCTCATCCTCAACGCCACCGGCGTAGAAACCGACGAACTGATCAGCGCCATCAAGGCACTACGCCCCCTCACCGAAGGCGAACGCGCCGTCAAGGGCCTGCAGCTGGTCGGCATCTTTGTCACCCCCACCGAAGCCCCCGCAGCAGCACAGGTAGCCGAAGACGCCGCTCTCCTGCTCTCCATCGACGCATCCACCGGTTTCACCCCCGCAGCCGACGCCGCGCTCGCCGTACGCGAAAACCACCCCTGGCTGTCCATCCGCCTAGACGCAGCAATCAGCACCCCGCAAGACCCCATCACCGACGAATACCTCACCAAACTGGCAGAAGCACGCATCAACCTCGGCCTGAGCGTCTGCGAACCCGAAGAAGACGAAGAAGCCAACGACACCGTCCAAGCACTCCTCGCACACGCCGGGGGAGAAGCACGTGAGTCAGTAGCCTCCGTAGCACGCCGCGCAAATGCAACCGGCACCTCCATCGCCCTGGGTTCCGATACTCAGCTGTATGCGCCGGGTGCTTGGTCGCTGATTCGTGAGTTGGTGAACGACGAACACGGCATCTCCGCACGCAGCGCCTTCGCCGCCCTCACCCGCGGCGTATACCGCCTAGCACACGAAGAAAACCCCTTCACCGGCCAGCTAACCCCCGACACCCCCGCATACGTGGCACAGTGGCGCGTCGAAGCCCTCATGGTCCAGGCACCCGACTCCCGCGTAGCATCGTGGAGCACTGACCCCCGCGCTCGCATTCCGTTGCTTCCGGTGTTGGATGAGGATTCGCCTCTGCCCATCCTGGAATCTATTTACACTGAAAGTAACTAATTTTTAGCTTGTCAGAGGCTTTTTACGGGGCTGAGACCCCTCAATAATTCATCGATTTAAATGTTTACCCGGTATACTGGATATCTACCGGCCTATTTTATACGCACCTGTGAGGGAGTAATATGCGCGTTCTAACTGTCATCCCGACGTATAACGAGAAAGAGAACCTGCCCATCGTGGTAGAGCGTCTTCGCAAGGCAGCTCCCGAGGTGGACATTCTCGTGGTGGATGATAACAGCCCCGACGGCACCGGCCAGATTGCTGATGAGCTGTCGACTAAGGATCCCCAGATTCACGTTCTGCACCGCACCGTTAAGGACGGTCTGGGCGGCGCATACCTCGCTGGCTTCGATTGGGGCCTTGAGGCAGGCTACGACGTTCTGATTGAGATGGACGCTGACTGCTCGCACCAGCCTGAGCAGCTTCCTTCTCTGGTTCGTGCTGTGGAGGCGGGCGCTGACCTGGCTATTGGTTCGCGTTACGTTCCCGGCGGCAAGACCAAGAACTGGCCTGCTCACCGCCAGATTCTCTCTCGCGGCGCTAACCTGTACACCCGCCTGATTCTGGGCACCTCCATTAAGGACATTACCGCTGGTTTCCGTGCATACCGCCGTGAGGCTCTGCAGCGCCTGAACCTTGATGGCATTGACTCGAAGGGTTACGTGTTCCAGGTTGATCTGGCGTGGCGTTCTGAGCAGGCTGGCCTGAAGATTGTTGAGGTTCCGATTACCTTCGTTGAGCGTGAGATTGGCGCTTCGAAGATGGACGGCAACATTATCTTTGACTCCATGTCTAAGGTGACTCGCTGGGGTATGGCTAACCGCGTTCAGAAGCTGAAGAAGGCTCTGGGCAAGTAATCGTTCCTCACTTTGAGGCTTAAACGAAAGACCGGGGCGGATACATAACGTATCCGCCCCGGTCTTTTGATGCTTTTCTGTAGCTCCCTGTCCTGGCTCACGTACCGAGAAAGCCAGCACCAAACGGAAGAGGCCCGCTAAGAGCACGAGTGGCTCTTAGCGGGCCTTTCTTACAGCGCGGGCTTCTACAGCGTTTCTACGGCATGTCTACGGTGCTTTTAGAGCGCGTAGTGCTTGCGGTAGTATTCCAGGCGGTCTTCCAGAGTCTTTTCCAGCTCTTCGATGCTGCGGCGTTCCATGAGCATATCCCAGTGGGTACGTGCGGGCTTCTCTTCTTCGGCGTCTGCGGTGGAGTCGCCGTTGACGAGGTATGCTTCCTTACCGGACTTTGCGGTCCATACCGAGGGGATTTCTGCTTCTGCCGCGAAGGTCACGAAAACGCGGTCACCGTCTGCGGTACGGTATTCGACGCGCTGGCGGGGCGCGGGCTGTACGTTCGATTCGGTTTCCATCGACTGGGAACCCAGGCGCATACCGCGCAGGCTACGATCGCTCATTTTTCCTCCAGTGTCGTCGGGTGCGCTCTTTGGCGCTTTAGGCATAACGTTGGGCGGGGGAGAGCTATTCCCTCGAACGTTTACAAAACATCCATTATATCGGTAATAGTCTCCACCCGCCCAGCGTGGTGGTGTTTATTCGGCGTGATTTTTGGTGATTCACGCCTTTTTATGCGTTAGATTTCGCGTTTAGCCGTTGATGCCGTAGCTTCCGGGTGCCTGCGGTGCGCTCTTGGGTGCCTGTGCTGCGGGCTTCTTCGGTGCGTCTGCCAGGTCGGATGCGGGCAGGGTGCCGAATGCGTTGCCCAGGCCGCGCAGTGCATCGCCGAGTTCGGTCGGGATGAACCAGAGCTTGTTGGCGTCGCCTTCGGCGAGCTTGGGCAGGGTCTGCAGGTACTGGTAGGTGAGCAGCTGCTGGCTGGGGTTGGATTCGTGGATTGCTGCGAAGACCTTCTGCACGGCTTCTGCTTCACCGTTTGCGCGCAGGATTGCGGACTGTGCGTCACCTTCTGCACGAAGGATCTGTGCCTGCTTTTCACCCTCTGCACGCAGGATGGCTGCGCGGGATTCGCCTTCTGCGGTCAGAATGTCGGACTGCTTCTGGCCTTCTGCGGTGAGGATTGCGGCGCGGCGGTCACGCTCTGCACGCATCTGCTTCTCCATGGAGTCCTGGATGGATGCCGGGGGCTGGATTTCCTTGATGTCCACGCGGGAGACGCGCAGGCCCCAGCGGCCGGTGGTGGAGTCGAGTACGCCTCGCAGCTCCGCGTTGATCTGGTCGCGGGAGGTGAGGGTCTGCTCCAGGTTCAGGCCACCGACGACGTTACGCAGGGTTGCGCTGGTCAGCTCGTCTACGGCGCGAATGTAGTTGGTGATTTCGTAGGTTGCAGCCTTAGGGTCGGTGACCTGGAAGTACACGACGGTGTCGATGCCGACCACGAGGTTATCTTCAGTAATCACGGACTGCGAGGGGAAGGAAACGACCTGTTCACGCAGGTCAATGAGGGGCAGCACGCGGTCAACTACGGGGATGACGATGTGCAGGCCGGGGTTGAGAACGGCGTGGAACTTACCCAGTCGTTCAACGATGCCGGCTCGTCCCTGCGGGATGACGCGCACGGTCTTTGCGAGCATCGTCAGCACGAAGAGGATGAGTAGGACCGTCAGAATAAGGCTGATAGGCATTGTTTCTCCTTATCGGTGAGTTATATGGTGTGTTCTAGGGTATCTGAACCTGCTTCTAGAGCCGGTATTCAGATGGGTCTTAGTTGTTGCTCTTAGTTGTGGGGGAGAGGCTCTACGATTGCGGTAGCGCCCTCAATGGCTCGTACCCTCGCGTGTGATCCTGCAACAAGCGTTCCGGAGGTGGTGCGCGCCGTCCAGGTGTCGCCAGCTAGTACCACCAAACCGGTTTCACTAGTCACATCTTGAGTGACGCGCACCTCAGTACCAATGAGTGCTTCGGCATTAGTGATAGCTCCGGTAGCTGATTTATTGAGTTTCTTCAGCAGCGGCGGGCGCAGGCCAAGAACCAGAATCAGGCAGATCACCACGAAAATAACGGTTCGAATCAGCATGTTATCCACGAAGGGCGATATTGCTGCGGTGATGCCTGCGCTGATCGCCAGCATGAGAAAGAACAGGTCGAGGCTGAGCATTTCTATGACGGCGAAAACGAGGGCGAGTGCAACCCAGAGTGTCCAGGGTGTCTCAAAGAGCCAATCCACGAGTTTTCTCCTTTGGTGTACGTCAACCGGCGTGGTTGACGTTGGATCTGCACACGAGGCGACGACACCTTCGTGATGCGGGGTATATCCATTATTTCAGGTGGATTGAGTACTGGCGACAGTTCTGGTGGCCGAGTGAGGTTAATACATGAACTGTTAAGACTTTATTTAGATATGGGGAATCTTGGGTTCATTCTAGACCTCCCTAAAAAGCCGATAATATACATTATGTAAAGTAGACCTATTTTTCACTACCCCACCGGCTGCTCACCCGTGCGTTCTACGCTCTAGCTGGTACGGGTCAAACCTGTGCGCCCCACACCTTTCTCTGCGCTCAACCACGCGCTCACATACCCCGAACCTTCGGGACCCTCAGCGCCTCCCGTTAAACGACAAACACCCGAGACGAGCTCACACCATTCGGTGCGTCCCATCTCGGGTGCCTATCATCAGCTACTGAGCTTCTTTATTCTGGGCTTCTTTATTCTGCGTGCTTTTCGCTGAACTCTACCCAGGCGTTAAGCACACGCTCTGCTGCGCCGGATGCAATAGATTCGCGTGCATCAGCCAAAGCCTGAGTGAAACGGGTCTCAAAGCTCTCGCCGTTAGTCGGACGGTACGCAACCAAACCAGCGGCAGCATTGATGAGCACAGCGTCATGAATGGCGCGCAGCGGGCTCTTCGGGGACTCGCCCTCCCCCGCCAAAATTGCACGGAAAACGCCCGCGTTGTACTCGGCGTCGCCGCCACGCAACTGCTCCAGCGGTGCGTTCTGCAGACCGTACTCGGTCGGGTCAAAACGGTACTCGGTCAGTTCGCCGTCTACAGCCTCCCACAGGCGGCTCGTGGTGGCGATGGTCAGCTCATCCAAGCCGTCATCACCGCGGAAAATCAGGGCGTGATCACCGCGCTCCGCGAAGACGTGAGCCATCTTCTCAGCCATGACCGGGTTAGCAACGCCGATAGCCGAGGACTTCACGCGAGCCGGGTTCGTCATGGGACCCAGGTAGTTGAACGCGGTCGGAATACCCAGCAGGCGGCGGGTCGGGCCCACGTGGCGCATGGCCGGGTGGAAGGTCATCGCAAACAGGAACGTGATGCCGGTCTCGCGAGCGCATTCGGCGACCGCGGGAATGGGCATGTCGAGGCGGATTCCGAGGGCTTCGAGGACGTCTGCGGAGCCGGATTTGGAGGTGGATGCGCGGTTGCCGTGCTTGACGACGGTGGCGCCGGTGCCTGCGATGACGAGGGCTGCCATGGTGGAGATGTTGACGGTGTTTTGCTGGTCGCCGCCGGTGCCGACGATGTCTACGGCGTGGGGGTCGATGTCGACGGTTTCGGCTTTGGCGATCATGCCGGCTGCGAGTGCGCCGAGTTCTTCGGGGGTTTCGCCTTTGGAGTGGAGGGCGGTGAGGAAGGATGCGAGGATCGGCTGTTCGGTTTGGCCGGTCATGATGTGGTCCATTGCCCAGGCGACTTCGGTGTCGGTGAGGTTTTGGTGTTTGATGAGCTGGTTGAGGATGTATTTCCAGGTGATTTCGTGCGTAGTCATGTGTTAAGTGTAAAACCCCCGCCGCGTATCTGCATGGTTGGGTGCAGTATGCGAGACGGGGGTTTGTGAGGCGTGTTGCGCTCTAGTGGCGCGTGGTGGGTGCCTTCGGTTTAGTGGAAGGAGTCACCGCATGCGCAGGAGCCTGCTGCGTTGGGGTTGTCGATGGAGAAGCCCTGCTTTTCGATGGTGTCTTCGAAGTCGATGGTGGAGCCTTCGAGGTAGGGTGCGCTCATCTTGTCAACGATGACTTCTACGCCGTCGAAGTTGCGGACTGCGTCGCCGTCGAGGACGCGCTCGTCGAAGTAGAGCTGGTAGATGAGGCCGGAGCAACCGCCGGGCTGGACGGCGATGCGCAGGCGCAGGTCGGTGCGGCCTTCCTGTTCGAGGAGGGTGCGTACCTTGGTCTGTGCTACTTCGGTGAGGTTGACGCCGTGGGTCGGCAGTTCGGTGGTGGTTTCACTCATTGGTGTTGTCCTTTTGTTTGGTTGGTTGCCCGTGTGCGCCGCGTGTGGGTGCGTGTGGGCGTTTTAGCCTTCACGATACGCGCCGGGTGGAGCCGAGCACAACCTAGGGTGTGCATAGTTCGCCGGGGGCGTGAGTGTTGGTGTGGGGGCTTGACATGTAATTCTGCTTCTAGGATACCGAAAAAGTGGGGGTTGGGGTTTGTGACCCTTCTCCCCCACTTTTTGTGGATGTTTCTAGCGAGCGCCGAGTGCGCTGAGCAGCAGCGCCTCCGCGAGGATTGCGTTCTTGAAGTCCGGGATGTAGAGGGACTCGTTGGCGCTGTGTGCGCGGGTGTCGGGGTCTTCTACGCCGGTGACGAGGATTTGTGCCTGCGGGAAGACGTCCTTCAGGTCGGAGATGAACGGGATGGAGCCGCCCATGCCGGTCTGTACGGGTTCAACGTCCCAGGCGGCGCGCATTGCGTCGAGGGCGGTCTGTGCGCCGTCTGCGTCGACTTCAGTGGCGAAGGGCATGCCGGAGTCGACGGCGGTGTAGTTTGCCTGTGCGCCGTGGGGTGCGTGTGCCTTGATGTGTTCGGCGAGTGCGCGGTGTGCGTTTTCGGGGTTGTCGCCGGGTGCGAGGCGGGTGCTGATGCGTGCGCGGGATACGACGGCGAGGGTGTTGGAGGAGGTTGCGATGGAGGGGATGTCCATGCCGATGACGGAGATTGCCGGCTGGGTCCACAGGCGGGATGCGACGGATCCGGTGCCTGCCAGGGGTACGGTGTCGAGGATGCCGGAGTCGTTGCGGAAGTCTGCTTCGGCGTATTCGAGTTCGGGTTCGGGGGCGCGGTGCAGGCCTTCGACGGCTACGGCGCCGGTAGCGTCGTGCAGGGTGGCGAGTAGCTGCGCCATGAGGGTGTGTGCGTCGAGCATGGGGCCGCCGAACATGCCGGAGTGGATGGCGTGGCTGCCGACGCGTACTTCGATGTCGCCGGATGCGACACCGCGCAGGCTGGTGGTCAAGGCGGGTACGCCGGCGCGCCAGTTGGCGGAGTCTGCGACGACAATGTAGTCGGCGGACAGTTCTTCACGGTAGGTGTTGAGGAAGGAGACGAAGGAGGGCGAGCCTGCCTCTTCTTCACCCTCGATGAAGAGCTTCACGCCGAGCTTGAAGTCATCGCCGAGAGTTTCGTTGAGGGCTGCGAGCGCGGCGAGGTGCACGAGGATGCCTGCCTTGTCGTCTGCTGCGCCGCGTCCGTAGAGGCGGTCACCCTTGCGGGTTGCGACGAAGGGGTCGGTGTCCCACAGGTCGAGGTCGCCGGCGGGCTGCACGTCGTGGTGGGCGTAGAGCAGGATAGTCGGGTAGCCTTCTGCGGCGGGGCGGGAGGCGATGACGGCGGGCATGCCCTGCTTTTCGGTGCCGTCTGCGGTGGTGTAGGTGGTGCGTTCGATGCGTACGTTGTCGAAGCCTGCCTTGGTTGCGAGCGCGGCGACTGCCTCGGCACTGCGGTCTACCTGGGTGAGGTCGTGCGATTCCCAGGCGATGGAGGGAATGGCGACGAGCTCGGTGAGGGTCTGCAGGGTTGCTTCGAAGTTTTTGGTGACGGCGTCGCTGAGGGCGCTGTGGTGGGTGAATTCAGTAGTCATGTTTCTACCTTACCCCCACCTTACCCGCAGCCGCCGGGTGGTTGGGTTCGTTTCAGTTGCTGGTGTGGGTTTGTGGGGGCGGGTTTGGTGTGTGCCGTTCGGGTATGATGGGAGGGTGTTTGGTCGTAAGAAAGAGAAGGCTGAAGCGGAAGCTGTTCAGCCGCAGGTTGTAGAGGAGCCTCAGGCTCCGGTTAATCCGAAGTTCACCCCGAAGAAGGGCCGTCCTACTCCTTCGCGTAAGGAGCAGCAGGCGGCTCGTCGTCAGCCTCTGGTTGTTAATGACCGTAAGGAGGCGAAGGCACGTGAACGTGAGGCGATGGCGAAGGCTCGTGAACGTCAGAATGATGCGTTGATGGGTGGCGATCAGCGTTACCTGCCCGCCGTGGACCGTGGTTCGCAGCGTCGTTATATCCGTGACTACATTGATGCGCGCCGTAACCTTGGCGATTTCATGCTGGCTGTGCTGCTGGTTGTGTTCTTGGGTAGTTTGATTGCGCAGATTGTGACTGGCTCGAACGCTGCTGTTGCGCCGATTTATGAGACTCTGACGTATGTGATGTATGCGCTGATAATTCTGTGGGTTGTTGACTACTTCATTTTGTGGCACAGCCTGAAGAAGAAGCTGATTGCGAAGTTCGGTGAGCTTGAGCGTGGTTCTCGCATGTATACGTTTAACCGTGTGACGTTGCCTCGTCGTATGCGCCGTCCAGTTCCGATGGTGAAGTACGGCGAGTACCCGCACTAAGTCGTTAGTGCCTTATAGGTGCTTGGGGAGAGGTCCTGAAGGTTCAGGCCTCTCCCCTATTTTTATGTTCTTATTTTTATGTTCATACGCGAGAAGCCACATGTGTTTCGAGAAGCTACTTCTTTGGTGGCTTTTCGAAGCACATGTGGCTTCTGGGCGAATGTACCGTGGCTAGACGCCGGTACAGTTAGGCTTCGATTCGGGAGTAGAGGATCTGCCATCTGCCGTCGCGGTGTTCGAGGGCGAAGGTGTAGATTTCTTCTTCCTTGTCGCTGCTCCAGGTTTCTTGGCGGCCGTCGGGTTCTACCTCGGTGTGTTTGTCCCATTCGTGGCTGGTTTTCAGGTAGTAGGTTTGATGGTCGTCGGTCCTGGGTATGCCGGCGGGTTCGAAGTGTTCGATGCCGTCGATGACCCAACCGCCGCGCTGGTAGAGTGCTTCTATTTCCCGGTAGATTTTGAGTTCTCCGTCGTTTGAGGTGGAGAGGAATTCGCGGGCTTTGCTGTAGTCGCCGGTTTGGACGCCGTAGTTGATCCACTGGTTCCAGGCGTCCATGGTTTTGAGGATGCCCTCCGGGGTCTTGTCGCGGTATCCGTTTTCGGGGGCGTTGGGTTTGGGGACGTTCTGGGCGGGGCCTTTGGCGTCTGCTTTGCGGTATTCGCCATTACTAGCGTTGTTACCGGCGCTACTGCCTGAGCTGCTGTTGGTGGCGGCCGCGCCGGAGGCTGTGGAGGCGCCTCCTGCAGTCGTGATGTCGTGCGGTACGCAGGCGGCGAGTAGGGTGCTGAGGCTGATGAGGGTGCCTCCGGTCAGCATTGAACGGCGGTTCAGCATGTTGGGGTTCATGGTTGGTCCTCCACATCGTTGTAGTGCATGGTCTCCCACTTATCTCCATTATGCGCGAGCGCGCACGGGGAACCTGTCATTGCTCCTACTCTTATAAGCATCTTCCGCTAAATATCCTCTGTGTTACCAAAGCCCTATATCAGCAGTATAAAGACTCCTCAGAATACGGTTTAAAAAGTGGAGCTGTGGCATGTTTTACGAAAAACTGCCACAGCCCCACAAAAATTATGTAAATTTACTTTACGATATTCTTATAGATTTCTTTGTGGAATTCTGCATCTTTATTAATTTCATTCAGCTGAACTCCACGCCTCTGCATAGTCTTAATGGCTTTATCAATCGATTTCTTAGCTTCGCTAAAAATATCATTAATTTTAGTCCCATTATCAGACTCGTGAATCTTGATATAACGATCAAGTACTTCCTTCATCTTCGGAGCACTCTGATCAAAGCTCATATTCCTACCAAGAATTTTATTTGCCTTCTTATTCTCCCGACCAGCTTCCCGGTCAATGATTTCGGCAACCGCGTACATCATGTGCCAGCGATAGCGTCGATACTCAGACAAAATCTGGTTCTCCCTCAGCCAAGCATCCAAATCAACATATATCCGTGCTGCGAGATAATAAGAATCGCAGTTATGACCATCAGAAAATACTGAAGGAGTCTTACTGGTAGCCCTTTTCTTCAGCTTTCCAAAATAGCGTGCACTCTCATGAGGAGACTTCAAGAATATACTTGCGTATGCTTTAAGCAAATCATCCATAGTGATTTTACTATTAATTGAATCCATCGAGTTAACATACTGATTCTTCCTTCTTTCATACCTCAAAGAACCTTCATAGTGCCCTGCAAAGTAATTCTCGAGTTTCTTATTGAATTCTGAGCGCGATAGCAAGACCAACTCGTTAACTGGATTCTGAGTATTCGTAGATGCAATAATCAAATCAATAACGCTATCCTTACGAGTATGAATAATTCTTACCGGAACACAGATAGAAGACTCGATACCCAGAATCTCTTTTTCATACTTATTAGCAGCTTCAACCTTCGGCAATAAATCATCTACCGCTTCTTTGACTGCTTCTTTACCCATACCGCTTTCAATGCAATCCATAAGGATTTTACTCTTCAAGTCATCCCCTTCATGACTTAAATATTTTTCGGGTATATCTTCTCGAATCTTATTAAGCTTATCCATAACGTCAGTATAATATTCATGCAAAATATGGCTTGTCTGACATCCATTAACTACCTGATATCCCTGAAGACGCATAGTATTGCCTGTGCCTAGCCCAGATTGTAGATGCTTAGCAATAATAGTGACACCATTATTCATAGCAAAGAAAAGGTCACGACCAATACTCTCAGAGTCCCCTTCTCCCAATGCTCCACCGGAAGCGAGAGACTCTTTAATGGATTTATTAATATGTGTTTTATCTAGATACCCGCGAACATTTTCACTAAAGACATTGGGTCGAAGGTCCCCATCCTCGTCCTGGATTACCTTTTTATATTCCTTGAACGGAAGATACCCTGTATAAATTGCATCAATTCCATGCTTCGAAATATTGTCCATCTCAAAAGGAGACAAAGTTCTCATGTTAAATTGAGCATCCGCCCCCATGAAAACATCATCATATATTTTTCGAAGTGTTTCGTAACCAATGATAAGCGAGTCATCAACTACGTAATTTCCTGCGGCCTCAAGGTTGGAAATATTATTCTCAATGTGCTTCTTAGCACCCCCAAGAGAACGTTCTTTATTCTTTTCACTTCCAGAAATTACGTAGCAAGTATTTACCTTAATTCCACCGTCAATCGTAATAGCTTTAGGCTTTTCATCAACGATAATTTGGCCACTTTCTATAACATTTTTAATCTCTATAAAGTTGTCAATTGTTTTCGTTAGGCCTTTAATTGGTTCTTGGGCACGAAGAATAGCATTTACACCAGTGATAAATTTTCCATATTTTCCAGCCAAATCAGAGAAATGCTCTTCATTCTTCGACTGCGTAAATACATAAGAAACATTTATCTTATCCCCAAGGCTATCAGCGATGGATTCTAGATACTCAACGTTAGGAACAACATATCCATTAACGACTACAGCCGCAGAATCAACGGACATTTCAGATCCAGCGTTTGTATCACTCTGACCAGAACAAATATCCTGAAGACTGAACTCGTAATCTGAAGAATACTTGCAGGTTACTAGATAGGCTGCAAGCTTCTCAAATACACTGTCTTCGCTTTCTTCGGGACTAAGGTCCAAAACAAACTTATTTTTGAAGCTTGTCATAATGTCATTAATCATTAATGTCTTAGATTTTTTGGTAGACATTCTCTCATCTCCTTTGAATGTGTAGTGTGGTGGTGCAATCGTCGGTGCTGCACCACTCTGATAGTACTATCGCTCCAGGTCAGGGTGCAATCCACAACACACAAAACGCTAACAGAATCTCAGGTAAAAATTCAGCCCCCCTCCCTCAGATACCAGCACAACCACCCCTTACACGTTGAGAGGGCACGCCAAAAGGGGCACCGCCTCCACCCCCTACGGGTAGAGAACGGTGCCCCCTTTCAGCACGCAGAGCCAACACGCCAAGTCAGCGCGCCGGGAAGCATAACGCTCCCGCCTGTACGCCTTTAGCGGCGAGCGCGGCGCAGCTTCACCAGGCCACGGTTAATGTGTGCCGCCCAGAGCGGACCCTCATACAGGAAGGCGGTGTAGCCCTGCACCAGGTCGGCGCCAGCGTCCAGGCGCTCCTGCACATCCTCAGCGGTGGTCACGCCGCCAACGGAGATGATGGCAAGGTCGTCACCAATTTCGCGCTTGAGCAGGCGCAGCACCTCCAGAGAGCGCGGCTTCAGCGGCGCACCGGAGAGGCCGCCAGCACCGATTTCCTTGACCTTGGTCATGTCGCTGGTCAGGCCCAGGCCGTCGCGGGCGATAGTGGTGTTGGTGGCGATGATGCCGTCCAGCTTCAGCTCCTTAGCCAGGGCTGCCACCTCGATCACGTCCTCATCGACCAGGTCCGGCGCGATCTTCACGGTCAGCGGTACGTGGCGGTTGGGGCTGACGCGGTCTGCCTCTTCACGCACGGCAGCCAGTAGCGGGCGCAGCGACTCGATAGCCTGCAGGGTGCGCAGACCCGGAGTGTTCGGGGAAGAAACGTTGACGACCAGGTAGTCTGCCTGCGGTGCCAGGGTGCGGGTAGAAATCAGGTAGTCCTCGATAGCGTTCTCGAGCTCAACAACCTTGGTCTTGCCGATGTTCACGCCGATAACCGGGCGTACAGCGCCGCGGTATTCGGTTTCGAGGTCTGCGCGGGCGGCGGCAACGCGCGGGCCTGCCGCTGCGGCACCGTCGTTGTTAAAGCCCATGCGGTTGATGACCGCCTTATCTTCCACGAGGCGGAAGAGGCGCGGCTGCGGGTTGCCGGGCTGCGCCTGACCGGTAATGGTACCGATCTCGACGTGGCCGAAGCCGATACCAGCCAGCGCGGCAATGCCCTTACCGCCCTTGTCGAAGCCTGCAGCCAGGCCGAACGGCGAAGGGAAAGTAATGCCCATGACGGTGGTTGCCAGTTCGGGGACGGGCTGGAAGTACTTGCGCAGCGCGCGGGTGATGCCGACGTTGCGCAGGGTCTGAACGCCCCAGAAGCCGACGTGGTGTGCCTTCTCGGGGTCCATGCCCTTGAAGAAGATGTTGAAGAAGGTCGGGTAGATGCGCATTTGTTCTCCCTAGTGTTGGAGGGTGTGGGTGGTTTATGGGGCTATGAGCCGGGCGTGCCGGGTTTGTATGCCGGGGGCTACTTGTCGTTGGCGACGGCGTCGACAGCGCCACCGTAGCGGCGGTCGCGGCGCGCGTACTCTTCGACAGCTTCCCAGAGGGTGCGGCGGTCAACGTCGGGCCAGAGCACGTTCATGAAAATCATCTCGGCGTAGGCGCTCTGCCACAGCAGGAAGTTCGAGATGCGCTGCTCACCGGAGGAACGCAGGAACAGGTCAACGTCGGGCAGGTCGGGCTCGTCCAGGTACTTCTGGATGGTCTTTTCGGTAATGTTGCCGGGCTTGATCTTGCCCGCCACAGCGTCCGCTGCGATAGCTGCCGCCGCATCGGCGATTTCTGCGCGGCCGCCATAGTTCACGCACATGGTGAGGGTGCAGACGGTGTTGTCGATGGTTTCGCGTTCGCAGTGTTCGAGCTCTTCGATGACGTTCTTCCACAGCTTGGGTCGGCGGCCAGCCCAGCGGATGCGCACACCCCAGGTCTTGAGGGTTGCCAGCTGACGCTGCAGCACCTCGGTGGAGAAACGCATGATGAACGCGACTTCGCTGGGTGAGCGCTTCCAGTTTTCGGTGGAGAACGCGTAGGCCGTCACGTACGGGATGCCCATTTCGATAGCGCCCGCAACAACGTCCAGCAGTGCCGCCTCGCCGGCGCGGTGGCCCTCGGTGCGGGGTAGGCCGCGTTCGTTTGCCCAGCGTCCGTTACCGTCCATGACGACGGCGACGTGCTGCGGAATGAACTTCTTCGGGATCGGCGGCGGGGTTGCCCCGGTGGGGTGTGCGGGCGGGGGTACGGGCTGGGTGCGTGCCATGTGTGCCTTTCTTCCCTGGCGGGTTCTCCCCCGGGGTCGTTTGCCTAGATATGCGCCAGATATAAACCTGGCGTGCTGTTAGCTATTTTACCGTGACATAGCGCGCATGGGCGGGTGCTTTGGGGGTTATTTTGCGTCCTGGTTGACGCGTGATTGAAGCACCGGCGTGCATCTATACTGTGCGGGCGGTTCTTTACAGCGAAGGACTTTCGTTCTCGAGGGCGCTCGCCGTTTTGAGGGGGTGTTCGAGCAGGTTCTGGGTGGTTTTCAGGTAGAGTCCCAGAATTTTGGAGGCGACCGGCACGGGTGCTGCATCAATCGTCGCCCAGGCGCGCGGATCCGCCGATGCGATGGCGAGCGCATAGCCGATCTCTTCGGCACGCAGGCCGGTCAGGGGCGTGTCCGTGGCGGGTGCGCATTGGGGGCAGAGGACGGTGTGGTGCCCGTAGGTGTGGGCGGTGTGGAAGGCAATGTACCTGCCGCTTCCGCCTGTAGCGCCGGGGATTGTAGTGCCGGGGGTGCTGCTGTCTGCTCCGTTATCGCCCGGGGGATCTGCGTTCACGAGTGGGTTGCCGCATCGGGTGCAGTTCTCACCGATGAGCGGCCAGCCGGCGGCGTTCATGCTGCGCGCCAGGTAGCGGGTCAGAATCCTCTGCGGCACATGCTGCCCGTGCGCGAGCGCGGCAAGCGCCCCGTGAGTGAGGGTGTAGATGTCGGAGGTGCTGTCGGTGTCTTTGGTGAGTGCTTCCGCCAGTTCGGCGATGGTGGAGGCGCACGTGTACGCATCGTAGTTCGCCATGATCGGTGCGGTGTAGGCGTGCAGGGTCACCGCCTGGGTGATGGTGTGCAGGTTGGTTCTGCCGCGGCTGAAGGACAGGTCGGTGTGCATGAACGGTTCGAGTCGCCCACCGAATTTGGAGGTGGGCTTGCGTACAGCTTTGGCGACGGCGTGGGTGATTCCGTTATCGCGGGTGAGCATGATGATGATGCGGTCGGTTTCGCCGAGTTTTTGGGTGCGGAGGATGAGGGCGGCATCGCGCCAGGTGCGGGGTTCGCTCACGGGTGTCTCCGTTCTCGGTGCATGCTCGATGTGTATCGGGTGGGCAGGTTTTCGGCGGCCACTCTGTAGGCGTTGCGCTCAGTAGACGCTTGGTAGGCGCTCGGGTAAGAGCTGCGCGGGTGGGCGGGTACGGTGTTGCGGGTATGGCTCGACCCCTGCCTCGTTACCCCGCGTAGGGGGTACCGGTCAGGGGTCGGTCCGTAACGTATGGGCGAGGCGCTATTTAGTCCTCGTACTCGATATCGTCGTCGATGTCGTCTTCATCGTCGAGGATTTCTTCCAGGTCGTCCTCGTCTTCGTCACCGTAGACACTCAAGGGGGTGACCTCGTTGTAGGCTTCGAAGAGGGAATCTTCGTAGGCTTCGAAGGCGTTGGCGATTTCTACGTACGCCTCATCGACGGCGGGGTCGTGCTCGCCGGTTCGGTTTACGACGGCGGTCAGGTGCGCCTCCAGCGCGTCAAGGAGGCGGGTGAGTTCGGTGCGAGGATCAATGCTCATGCCATTATTCTACTACCTACGCGCCTATGGTGTGCGCCGGGCGGTCATACGGCGGTTTAAATGCGGAACTATGAACGGGCGTGACAGGTCAATCGGCAGTTATATTCGGGGCGGCGAAGAGAGCCACAAAGTCAGAGCGGTAAAGCCAGGTCGGTGCGGCGAGGCCAGTCAAGCCAAGCATGCACGCGGCGCATCAAACACCGTACATAAAGCACCGCATAGAAAATATCTCACGAACACAGCGAACCCGCCGTCCCCGAATCCCCCACTCCTTAAGGGAGCAGGTGCCGGGTGAGGCGGGTTCTTCTGTCGGTTAGCTCAGCTTGACGCTGCGCCTACTGAATGTTTGCTTCTTACGGGTTGAGCCCGAGAGAATTAGAAGCCGGGTTTTTAGAAGCCGAGGGAAGCTGCGGCTGCGCGGATTGCCTCAGCGGATGCCTTCAGCTGTGCCAGCTCAGCCTCGTTCATGGGGACCTCGAGCACGCGCTGGATGCCCTCGCGGTTCACGATGGTGGGCAGGGACAGTGCAACGTCCTTGAAGCCGTACAGCTCGCCTGCAATGGTGGTGGAGACGGGCAGCACTGCGTTCTGGCCGCCGAGGAATGCCTCAGCGATACGTGCACCGGAGATACCGATTGCGTAGTTGGTGGAACCCTTGCCCTCGATGACCTTGTATGCTGCGCGCATAGCTTCGGTTGCCAGTTCTTCACGGACCTCTTCGGTGAAGACGAGCTTGCCGTCCTGCTCCCACTCGGTCAGGGGAACCATACCGATGTTTGCTGCGGACCAGACGGGGAACTCGGAGTCGCCGTGCTCGCCGACAACGTTTGCGTGAACGCTCTTGATGGAGACGCCAGCCTTGTTAGCGATCAGCCAACGCAGGCGGGAGGAGTCCAGAACGGTACCGGAGGACAGCACGCGGTTTGCGGGCAGGCCGGTAATCTTCTGGGCAACGATGGTGAGAACGTCACAGGGGTTGGTGACGAGCATGATGATTGCGTTGGGTGCTACGGACAGGATGTTCGGCAGCAGCTTCTCGAGGATTGCAACGTTTGCGCCTGCCAGTTCGAGGCGGGGCTGGCCGGGCTTCTGGCGAGCACCAGCGGTGATGATGACCATGTCGCAGTCGCGCAGCAGTTCGATGTCGTCGCCACCGGTTACGGTTGCTTCGTGTGCGAACATTGCGCCGTGTGCGATGTCCAGTGCTTCAGCGTGTGCGCGCTTGCCGTCGATGTCGTACAGGACGATTTCGTCTGCGGAGCCGCGGACCATAGCTGCGTATGCGGTTGCGCTACCGACGCCGCCTGCACCGATGACGCCGAGCTTGGTGGGGTTGTTGACACCGTTCATTGCTGTATGCCCTCTTTCGTGAGAGTTATCCGTGTGGTGCGAGAGGATTCTCGCGGGGTTTATGTGGAAGCGGGTGTGTGCCTCGGGGGTGAATTTCCTGAGGTGGGCGTTCTTCCCCGGTGGGCTCGCTCCGTTACTTTCTATTATGCCGTAGATTCTGCGTTTTGTGTTGGGTTATTTTGCTTTTTTAGATGGGTGCTAGTGACTTTATGGGCTATGAGGGGTGTTTTTCACTCATAAAACCAAATAATGACGTTCTGACCTTTTGAGCAAGCTCACATGTCGCTCTCACATGTCACTAAAGTAGCCCTCAACATCCACGGCACCGCCGGAAGCCTCAAAATCGGCACGAACCGCCTGCGCCAACTCATCGTCAATCAGGAAATCCAAAGCCACAGAAGCCAAACCGAACGACGCATCCAGGGCAGCATCCGCCGCCGCCGGAGTGTCCGCACAGTGCGCGAACTCCACCGTGTGCATACCGGTACCCTCGGGCGCGATCTGAATCAGCGGGTGAATACCGGGCACGCGCAGGCTCACATTACCGAAATCGGTAGAAGCCGCCAGGGTGTCACTGACCGTGCCGGGCGGGTACGGGTGGCGACCCACCGAACGCTGAGCCGAAACCCAACGCTTCAACAGCGGATGATTCGTGCGCACCGGCATGGTCATCGGCGAAGAATCCCACGTCACCTCCGCGCTCACGCCAGCCATGAGCGCCGCCCCGCGCAGCACCTCCTCAACCCGTCGCGACAGCGCGCGCAGAGTCGGCGCGTGCTTAGAACGGATATTAATATGCAGGCTCGCCGTGGCAGGAATCAGGTTCGGAGCGTCCCCGCCGTGATCAATAATCGCGTGAATACGGTCAGAACCGGGAATCTGCTGACGCAACAAACCCAAACCCTGATACGCCAGATTCGCCGCATCCAGGGCGTTACGACCCATAAACGGGTGCGAGGACGCGTGCGCGCTCACGCCCCTATAGGTCACGCGGCATTCGCGGCGGCCCAACCACGCCTGATCAGCCACATCCATAAAGTAGGGGTGCACCATAATCGCAGCATCCACCCGCTCGAACGCACCGGCACGCGCCATCAGCTCCTTACCAGCTTCAGACTCTTCAGCGGGCGTGCCGTAGTAGAGAACCCTGCCACTGAACGCCTCGGGGCCGGTGGCGAGCGCATCCGCCAGGGCAAGGAAAGCGCCCAGCCCGGATACCGCAATGACGTTGTGGCCGCAGCCGTGACCGATGCCCGGCAGCGCGTCGTATTCGGAGAGAATCGCGATGGTGCGGTGCTTGGCGGGGTCGTAGTCAGCGCTGGTGAGCTCCACCTTGAACGCGGTATCCAGACCGAAAGCGGGGTACTCGATACGGAGGTTCGGGTGGGCTTCGCGGACCGCATCAACGAGCGTGCGGGATGCGAAGTACTCCTCGTAGGCAGTCTCAGGATGCGCGTGAATCGCCTTGAGAATTGCGGTCAAAGAGTCCGCACGGGTGGCGACGGATTCGGCGAGGTCGCGGCGAATATGCGCCAGCCCGCTGTCTTCGTCGAGGTGGTGACCCTTTCCATGACCGTGGCGCTCGCCGTGGCTACGTTCCTGCTCGGGATGCGTGTGCCCGCGCTTGCGGCGGTGCTCAGCGGCACGCTTACGCTGCTCGGTTTCGAGGGCAAGGATCTCGGAGTACTCGCTACCGCGCACGCAATCAGCGTCGGGCGCGTCGTAGTGGCGGGTTGTTGCGGCGGGTCGGTTCGGTGCCGTTCGACCGGAGCTATCAGAAGTGGGCTGGGTGTGGGCGGCGGTGCCCTGTGCGTTCGCGTCAGTCATGCTTCTACGCTACCGTCTGCGCTCGCCGGGCGCTAGATGTTCGGGCGTGATGGAGTCGGAAACACCCAAAAAGAAATTTGTGTCACATAAAAGAAATTTTGTATATATCCTAGGAATCTTTGATTCATAGGAGTAGCGTTAAGCACATGGGAGCGGCAATCCAGCCGCACCCGTCACCATCCGGCGCTAGCGATGCGAATGCCGGCAGGACAGTTCACAACCGGTCCAAACCATGTCGTTTGGGCCTCTGCCATTACCGTGACAGACCCATGGATGCGAACCGTACCGGCAAGCACACACCGCAGTAAGCGCCACAACCACGCTAAGGAGCTCCATCCCATGAAGGCAGCACGCTTCTACGACCGTAACGACATCCGCATTGAAGACATCCCCGCACCCGAAGCCGCTGCGGGCGAGGTTCTGGTCAAGGTCGCATGGTGCGGTATTTGCGGTACCGACCTGCACGAATACCTGGACGGCCCCATCTTCTGCCCCCAGCATGGTCACCCTCACCCCATTTCTGGTGAGGACTCCCCCGTCACCCTCGGCCACGAATTCTCCGGTGTTGTTGAGGCACTGGGCGAAGGCGTAGACGACCTGCAGGTTGGCGACCACGTTGTTGTCGAGCCCTACATCATTCGCGATGATGTCTACACCGGCCCCGATTCCAAGGACTACCACCTGTCCAAGGACATGAACTTCATCGGCCTTGCCGGTCGCGGTGGCGGTCTGTCCGAGAAGGTTGCTGTCAAGCGCCGCTGGGTTCACAAGATTCCCAACACCATTCCCCTGGACGAAGCTGCACTGATTGAGCCGCTGAGCGTTGGCTACCACGCTGTTGAGCGTGCAGGCGAGTTCGAAGAGGGCGCATTCGCACTGGTGACCGGTGCTGGCCCCATCGGTCTGCTGACCTCCGCAGTTCTGAAGGCTAAGGGCGCTAAGGTCATCATCTCTGAGCTGTCCCCGCTGCGCCGCCAGAAGGCTCTGGACTCCGGCGTTGCTGACTACGCTTTCTCCCCCGCAGAGGTCGACGTTCTGGCTGAGATTCACAAGCTGACCGACGATCGTGGCGCTGACATCGCGTTCGAGTGCACCTCCGTTCAGCCCGCACTGGACCTGATTCTGGATGCTCTCAAGCCCACCGGTAAGGTCGTCATCGTCTCCATTTGGGGTAAGCCCGCTTCCCTGGATGTTCAGAAGGTTGTGCTCAAGGAGCTCGATATCCGCGGCACCATCGCATACGTGAACTCCCACCCGGAGACCATCAAGCTCGTTGAGTCGGGCAAGATTGACCTCAAGCCCTTCATCACCGGCAAGATTGCTGTGGAAGACCTGATTGACAAGGGCTTCGACACCCTGATCAACCACAACGAGACCGCTGTGAAGATTCTGGTCACCACCGACCCGGAGCGTCTGGCTGAGTAATCTCTCTGAACGATACTGATTCGTTCAGTTTCAGCTGACGCAGCTGTTCTTCTAGCTTCCTTAGCGTAGCTAGTGTGGGGTGAGGTTCCATTCAAGGAGCCTCACCCCACTACTTTTTTGTGTACTTTTTACCGGACATACAACCGAGCATACAAAAATCCCCGGTTCCGAAGAACCGGGGATTATCTGTGCGCGAGGGGGGACTTGAACCCCCACCCTCTAATACGAGGACTAGCACCTCAAGCTAGCGCGTCTGCCTATTCCGCCACCCGCGCAGGTGACTTGTGGGCCTTCACAGAGTGGCCGCCCACAGCAACATGTAATACTTTACGGGCTTTACCGCACCCACGCAAATCAAATAGACGTG
>ERZ773211.73-NODE-73-length-25788-cov-4.13652_pt1 | contig 25788 bp, 23 predicted proteins | sample MGYA00511914_ERZ773211 | MGnify/ENA primary metagenome ERZ773211 (study PRJEB29015, sample SAMEA2738163) | human oral metagenome | biome: human oral; feature: human-associated habitat; material: saliva | place: China | collected 2242 ...
ATGCGGTTCACTTCGTGGGTCTGCAGCGCCTGCACAGCCTTCGCCATGGCGAGGTAGGTCTTACCGGTACCCGCCGGGCCGATGCCGAAGATGACGGTGTTCGCGTCGATAGCGTCCACGTACTTCTTCTGGTTAATGGTCTTGGGGCGAATCGTGGTTCCGCGGGTGGAGAGGATGCTGGTGGACAGCGAGTGCGCCGGGTTGCTCAGTTCGTCGCCGAGCATGCCCATGAGGCGGTGAATGACCTGCACGGTAATCTGCGTGTCGTGGCTGGAGAGCACGCGCAGTTCGTTCAGCAGCTTAGCGGCGGTGTTCACGGCCTCGGAGGGGCCGGTGATGAGCACGTCCAGGTCCTTGGGGCGCAGGCTAATCTGCTCGAAGTAGTCCTCGATAATTGCCAGGTGCGCGTCCTGCGGGCCGAGTACGGCAATCATTTCTGCGGCGCTCTTGAAGGATACGGTGCGCGCGGTTGATAGAGGTCGGGAGGTAGTCATATGGGCTCCTTGGCTAGTGATGTATTTACAAGTATAGATGTGCGTGATGTGTCACGCTCGGGGTGGGCTCTATCAGCTGGGTTCTAGCAGGCGCTTTTACCGGCTGGACTGTGCCGGGGCTGGACTTGAGCGGCGGCGCTCTACCGGAGGTGCTCTACCAGCGGCCCAGCACCACGTTCAGGGTGCACATGGCGGCAGAACCGGCGGTGGAGGAACGTAGCACCTCGTCACCGAGCAGTGCCAGCTGCGCGCCGACGTCGGTGAAGAGTTGCACTTCGCGGTCGCTGATGCCGCCTTCGGGGCCGACGAGCAGGTAGATTTCTTCGGGCAGGTTCTCTGCCTCAACAAGCTTGCGTGCCAGGGCGCTGAGGCGTTCGGTCGCCTGCTCGTGCAGGATGAACACGGCGGCGGACTGCTCCGAGCCGGCTACTTCTTCAATGAGTTCCACCAGGTCGGCGGTGCTGTACAGGTCGTACACTTCGGGAATGAGCGCACGGCGCGACTGCTTCGCCGCGGCGGTGACGGTGTTCTGCCACTTGGTGTGTGCCTTGGAGGCGCGCTCCCCCTTCCAGCGCACGATGGAGCGGTCCGCGCTCCACGGAAGCACACCGTACACGCCCAGCTCGGTAGCGGTCTCGATGGCGAGCAGGTCGCGACCGTCCTTCGCGAGCGCCTGCACCAGGTAGATGGAGGGCACGCTGCGTTCCTCGCGCAGCTCCTGCACCTGCACGCTCACACCATCCGCGTTAATGGAGGCGACCGTACCGAGTGCGCGGCGGCCGGTGCCGTCACCCAGGTCGATGCGTTCGCCGAGCTCAAGGCGCTTGACGAGGGCGTGCTTGCCTTCGGAACCGCCGAGCGCGCAGATGGCGCCGGGGGTGAGTGCGTCGTATTCTTCCGTGCTGATGTAGAAGATGGGGGCGCTCATGGTTCTCCTTGAGGTGCGGGTTGAAAGCGTGGGTAGTGTGGGTGAAGTGTGAAAGAGGTGTGCAACTTAGCGCGGGCGCGTACAGCGCTTTTCTGTTAGGCGGGTGCGGGTTGAGTACCGCACCCGCCGCATCCTCAGATTGGTGTAGGAATCCTACTTGAACTGGTCCTTCAGGCGGGAGAAGAGACCACCGCGGTGTTTGACCTGCGAACCTTCGGTGAGGGATTCACCGCGCAGGGCGGCGAACTGGCGCAGCAGTTCACGCTGTTCTTCGGTCATGTCGGTGGGGGTGACCACCTGGATACGCACCAGCAGGTCGCCGCGACGCTCGGTGCCGAGCACGGTTGCGCCCAGGCCGTTGAGGGTGATCACGTCACCGCTCTGAGTGCCTGCGGGGATCACAACTTCCTGGTCGCCGTCGAAAGTCTTCAACGGGATGGTGGTACCCAGCGCCGCCGCAACCATGGGGATGTTCACGGTGGTAACCAGGTTGTCGCCCTCGCGGCTAAAGTACTTGTCGCGCTTGACGTTCAGGTCAATGTACAGGTCGCCGTTGGGGCCACCGTACAGGCCTGCCTCGCCCTTGCCGCGCAGGCGGATACGCGCCTGGTCGTGCACGCCGGCGGGAACGTTGAAGGTCAGCGGCACGTCTTCACGCACGCGGCCCTGACCGTGGCATTCAGGGCAGGGAGTCTTGATGACGGTGCCGTAGCCGTGGCAGTCGGGGCATTCAACCTGCTGCATGACGGTACCGAGGATGGACTGCACACGGCGCTGCATGAAACCGTGACCGGAGCAGGTAGTGCAGGTTTCGGGCTGGGTGCCCTCTGCGGTGCCTTCACCGTTACAGGACTTACAGGTCACGGCGGAGCGACGCTCAATGGTCTTCTCAACACCGAACACGGCGTCCTGCAGGCTGATGGAGACGGTAATCAGGTCGTCCTGGCCCTGACGCATACGGGATGCGGGGCCGCGGGCACCTGCCGCGCCGCCGGTAAACATGTTCAGCAGGTCCTCGAAACCGCCGAAGCCGCTGAATCCGCCGCCCGGGTAGCCGCCGCCTCCGGGGTAGCCTGCGCGGCCCTGTTCGTCGCCGGTGGTGTCATAGTTGCGGCGCTTTTCGGGGTCGGAGAGCACCTCGTAGGCGAGGGTGACGCGCTTGAACTCTTCGGCTGCGTCCTCGGAGGGGTTCACGTCGGGGTGCAGCTGGCGTGCCTTCTTTCGGTACGCCTTCTTGATCTCTTCGGGGCTGGCGTCGTTCGATACGCCGAGAGTATCGTAGTGGCTCATGCGTTTCCTTCCTCTCGAGACGATGGCGGTGCTCGATGAGTGCACCGCCAACAATGGTCGTATCAATTCTAGGGGATACTACCCCCGACCCGATACAATGGCTAGGCTGAAAGGGGGTCGCTCCCGCTATCCGCTTAATCTGCGGCGCGTGTGCCCCTGAAATCGGCTCCGTAGTCCTATTGCGATTTTCACCCTTACCGCGCCAAAGGAGAATACGTTGAGTACCCACCACTCCCCCTACGGCTGGGGTACCCAGGATCTAAACGCCGCCCGCATGAGCCGCCAGGCGCCGACCCCGCGTAAGGTGCCGCTGCGCCGCGGCCTGCTCATTGAGGATATTAACGGCTGGGTGGGTGAGGTCGTGAAGGCTGAACGCATCGGCGGTGCCCTCTTCTTCGGACTCGAGGACGCGAAGGGCCGCGTGAAGAACTTCCCGCTGGGCCCTGGCTACCTGATTGAAGGTGAGCCCGTTGAAATTGTCGCCCCGGTGGCAGCGAAGGAGCCGAAGCGCACGATTTCTCGTTCCGGTTCTATTGCGGTGAAGAACGCCCCGGCTAGGGTGGCGCGCGCCTCCCGCATCTGGGTTGAGGGTCTGCACGACGCCGAGCTGGTGGAGAAGGTCTGGGGCCACGATCTGCGCGTTGAGGGCATTGTTGTGGAGCCGCTGCACGGCGTGGATGATCTTGCCGGCGCTATTCGTGAGTTCGCGCCGGGCCCGGGCCGCCGCCTGGGTATTCTGGTCGACCACCTGATTGAGGGCACGAAGGAGCAGCGCATTGTTGAGGAGGCGCTGGCTGTGCCGGGTGCCGCCGGGCACGTAAAGATCGTGGGCCACCCGTTCATTGATATTTGGCAGGCAGTCAAGCCCTCGGTGCTGGGTTTGAAGGCGTGGCCGCAGGTGCCGCGCGGCGAGGACTTCAAGAAGGGCACGCTGCGTCGTCTGGGTCAGCCGCACGAAACGCAGGCGGATGTGGCGCAGGCGTGGAAGCACATCCTCTCCCGCGTTGACTCCTACGCCGACCTGGATCCGACGCTGCTCGGCCCGGTGGAATCGCTCATCGATTTTCTGACCGAGCCGGGCGCCTAACCGCACCGCAACCGCACCCAAAACCCGTTATTCTGCCCCCGTCTGCGGGCGCAGGTGTGAGTTTGCTCAGAACCTTTCCCACGAGGGCATTATCCTGTGGGTTTTGCCCGCTAAAGCGGTACAATGGTTGAGCGTGTGGCATTGCCCCTGTGGGTTTTGCCGCAACATCACTACACTCTTAGGTCACCGCCGCTTAAACGATTTGCCTCTTCGGAGGGTATTTCCACCGGCTGAGGTGATCGCCACAAGAAACTTCTATCGAACCAGGATTTTCGTGACTAACGATGTTCGCCCGGCAACCGGGCCTCAGAAAACCCGTAAGATTAGCGTGATTCAGGACCGCAACCGTGCGACTCTCGCTCACTTCGGCGGTATTCTCGGCATCATCCCTTCCGCAGCGGTTTTCTACGTCAGCCGCCATAACGCGCCCTTCGCTGAGCAGGAAGCTCGCGAGGCGATGAACTTCACCCTCCTGCCCTCCATTGCTCTGGTGGTGCTGTGGGTGCTGTCCTTCCTGCCCGGCATGGGCAACATTGCCATGGTTCTGGGCGCGCTCGTGTGGCTGTTCATGGCTATTGCGTCGCTGCGTGCCGGCATTGAGGTGAACCGCGGTGAGCCGTACAGCTACCGCTTTAACCCGCGCCTGCTGGACCGCTTCTACTCCACCGAGAACGCAGAGTCTGCAGAGTCTTAAAAACCGCGCTAATAGCTTTTACGCTGAACGCCCCGCACGTTGTGTGCGGGGCGTTCCGTGTTTAAGTACTGCTGCTCTAGAGGCTACTGGCGGAGGCGCTACCTTGCCGGAGCTTTGCTTCCGGGCGCTTTTTTGCTGAGGTTTTTCTGTCAGGGCTCCGCTTCCGGGGCTTCTTTGCCTAGTGCGCGTGAATTGTCGCAAACTCTACCGAATGGTGCTGTAGATAATCGTTGTTAAACGATCGTGGGCCCCTGTTGCCAGGAGCCCACAACCGTATTCACTCAACTTCAGCAAAGACGAGAACACGCTGTTAGACATATACCGTCCTGCCATAACCTATTATGGCACAGCGTAACCTTCAACCACAACTTGAAATTAGAGGTTTTGGGAAAATTTTTCTCAGGAAGGTATTCGAAAAATACGCACCCTCAAAGTGGTGTGAAAGAGTGGAAAATTCTTTCAGCTAGTCCAGCACAAATGCGAACAATTAGCACGCCCGTGTAAGGTTTAGTACTCCCCTGACACTCCTCCAAAAAGCCCCGAAAAAATTTTTAAAAATTTTTCTGAACCCACAAAAACACCCCGAAATCACCGAAATATTACGGCAATTCCGGGGTGTACACCGTGCGCAGGCGACAGTAGAGACAGCGCTCAAGCGGAGCTGAGACAGACCTGAGCCAAGACGCAGCTCCAACTGAAAAGCCCCTTATCACGCAGGTATTTCTTAGTGCTCCTCGTGCTCTTCCGAGACTTCCGGGAGTAGCTCACGGGTGACCGCATCCCCCAGCAGGCGCCCCTTGAGGGTCAGGCGCACGTGAGCTTCAGGGTCAGGTTCAGCCTGAGAGGTTAAAGCGTCAGGCTCAATCAGAGCTTGAGAAACCAGCCAGCGCAGGGAGGCGCCCAGCTGCGCCTCATCGTGCACGGCGAGTAGCTCGCGCATCGCCAGGCCCTCACGCACACGGATCATGAGCATAATCGTTTCAAAAGCACGAGTGGCGGTGTCCAGCACCTCACGTGCCGCCGCCGGGGACTCCCCCGCACGCACCTTCTGCGCGTACGGTACCGGGTGCTTTACGTTCCACCAGCGGGTCCCGTTGACGTGTGAGTGCGCGCCGGGGCCGATGCCCCACCAGTCCTGGTTGCGCCAGTAGGCGAGGTTGTGGTCACTGCACGTGTCCTCGCTGCGCGAGTAGTTGGAGACCTCGTACCAGTTGTAGCCGGCTTCGGTGAGTAGCTCCTCGGCGAGCAGGTACATGTCCGCCATGAGGTCCTCATCGGGCATGGTGTATTCGCCGCGGCGAATCTGTGCGGCAAGCTTGGTGCCGTCCTCCACGATCAGCGAGTAGGCGGAAATATGGTCCGGCTCGTAAGAGATTGCGGCGCGAACGCTGCGCTCCCACTGTTGCAGGGTCTCCCCCGGCGAACCGTAGATGAGGTCCACGGATACCTGCAGGCCGACCTCCTTAGCCCAGGCGACGACCTTCGGCACGTTCGAGGGCGTGTGGGTGCGGTCGAGCACCTGTAGTACTTCGGGTACTACGGACTGCATGCCGAAGGATACGCGGGTGAAGCCGCCGTCCTTGAGGGTTTGCAGGTCTTCGCGGGTGACGGAGTCGGGGTTCGCTTCGGTGGTGACTTCTGCGCCTTCGACCAGGCCGAATACGTCGATGGCTGCCTGCAGGATGCGTACGAGGTCGCGGGCGGGCAGTTTGGTGGGGGTGCCGCCTCCGAAGAAGACGGTGTGCATGGGGCGTTTTGCGACACCGGAGGTTTCGAGGGTGCGGGCGGCGAAGAGGATTTCTGCGATGGCGTCGTCGGCGTAGGTGCCGAGGCCGATGCCGTCGCCGAAGTCTTCGGTGGCGTAGGTGTTGAAGTCGCAGTAGCCGCAGCGTACGGAGCAGAAGGGGATGTGTACGTAGAGGCTGAAGTCGCGGGTTTCGCATCCTGCCGCGCTGGTGGCGGGGATGCGCCCGTCGCGGGGTGCGGGGGCGCCGGGGGGCTGGGCGGGCATTCTGCCTCCTGGAAAAGCAAAGGTGCGGACACCTCATTATAGGAGGTGCCCGCATCCATAACCATTTGATTACCGAAATTCAGGCAATAAATTAATTTGAAAGGTTGAAATTTTAAATATTTATATTATGATGGGCAATTGCAAATGAATTTTCCAGAATTATTTTTTATTGCTAGGATTGCTTTTTCTAACTGATGGATAGAAGCATCAAGTTCGGCATATGTATACTTTGGATTATAATTATTTTCTGGATGATGAATGGAGTTTCTTACATATATACATGTAGGTACCTGGTATGTCCTCGTTGAGCCGTCTTTCAGTTCTCTTGTCCAGTTTTTAACAGGTATTCCAGGTATGAGCTCTTTTAATTTTCTCTCAATATCTTTTTCATCGGCCGTACCACCATTGGGATTCATGCAACAACCTGCAAAGTGTCCGTATAATTCGTCCATAAATCCCGTGCTAGGTATATCGAAAGCATAGTAATTAACAGCATCCGCAGATAGACGATTAAGACCCATATTTGACAAAGAATTAATATAATTAACTCTAGCCCCTGATTCAGGTCCTGAAATATTTATCATTAGCCCCTCTTTGTGCAGTTCTCGAATAAAATATGGTGAATGTGTCACCACAAATATTTGCATATCTTCAGAAATTTTACAAAGAGCTTCTGCTAGGTTGATTTGCGCCTTTGGGTGCAACCATGTTTCTGGTTCATCGAACCCAAAAATCATATTATTTACACCCGATTCCTCTGAAAGGCTTGATTGTTGATCAGCAAGTATTTGTAGCAGTGCTATCATAACTGCCCTCTGCTCACCTGTACCTTTACCTGATATCGGAACGGAGTACTGTGCATCATTTACCTCTTCGATTGACTCAATCGAGCAGTTTTTAACGAAGTTACTTGCATCAGGAATGGTAAAATTGAGACGAAAGTTTGAATTCCCATACTGGTTATTAAGCCGCTGGTTCAAAGAATTTTCTATATTCTGTATATCTCCTGCAACTTTTGAGTCGTTAAAGAGTGATCTGTGCGATTCCACATACTCTGACCATTCCGATGTTTCCTGAATGCTCTTATACACATTAGATAGAAGTTTTCCTAAAGTTTTAGTCGATGCGGCATTTAGATGATTTTCAGGGGTGTCATCGGCATCTACGAAAGTAATATCGAAAAATTTCTTAAATAGAGCATCTATGCCAGTAATATTTTCGAACGATTTATTCTCTTGATTCCATACTAGGATTGTCTTTTCATTTATATTTTTTCTTCCTTGAGTTTCCTCCTTGGATTGACGACGGAACCTGATCTCAAATTCACCATCTACTTGATAAACATGCTTTTGAAATTTTTTGAAATCCCCAATCTGCATCAATTCTTCTAAATCTTCCCCACGAAGACATACTTCAACTGAGCTTTCTGAAGATTCTTTTGAGTGAATTTCATTGACAGACTTCGAGTCGTACAAATATTTAAATGCATCAAAAATTGTCGATTTTCCGGAATTGTTATTGCCAACAATGTAATTCATACCATTTTGGAATTTAAATTCAGTTTTCTCGTAAAATCCTTTAATATTTTCAATGGACAACTTAGAAATGTACATACATTCTCCTTTGAATGGAAACCTTAGGTGTAATCATCTGTGCTACACCCTCTGCTACCCTACTCCTTCTCGCCATACCCTGACAAGGGGTAACACGTATTATTCCTAATGAATATCAAAATAAGGCTGATTGCCTACCCCGGGCAGCCTACCCCCCCGGTTTAGATACAGCAAAGGCGGCGTACCCCTCCCCCATTTAGGGGTAGAGCACGCCGCCTACATCGGAAGAGCTGAGAAGGCTACTTCTTCTTTTCCTTCTCCTCGCCCGAAGACAGTGCCGCAATGAAGGCTTCCTGAGGAACCTCCACACGACCGACCATCTTCATGCGCTTCTTGCCTTCCTTCTGCTTCTCCAGCAGCTTACGCTTACGCGAAATATCGCCACCGTAACACTTCGACAGAACGTCCTTACGCATCGCACGGATATTCTCGCGGGCAATAATACGCGAACCGATAGCCGCCTGAATCGGCACCTCAAACTGCTGACGAGGAATCAGCTCACGCAGCTTAGAAGTCATCATCAGGCCGTACGAGTACGCCTTATCGCGGTGAGTAATGGCGCTGAACGCATCCACCTTCTCACCCTGCAGCAGGATGTCGACCTTCACCAGGTCGGCCTCTTCCTCACCGTCGAACTTCCAGTCCAGCGACGCGTAACCGCGGGTACGGGACTTCAACTGATCGAAGAAGTCGAACACAATCTCTGCCAGGGGCAGGCGGTAACGCATCTCCACACGATCCTCGGACAGGTAATCCATGCCGCCGATCTGGCCGCGGCGAGCCTGGCACAGCTCCATAATCGCGCCAATGTACTCGCTCGGGGCAATAATCGTACACGCCACCATAGGCTCGCGAATGGTCGCGACCTTACCCTCGGGGAATTCGCTCGGGTTGGTCACGCGCTTAGCGTTACCACGTCGTAAATAACGTTCGGTGCGGTCGAAATCAGGTCCAGGTTGAACTCACGTTCCAGGCGCTCACGCACAATCTCCAGGTGCAGCAGACCCAGGAAGCCACAGCGGAAACCAAAGCCCAGAGCGGCAGAAGTTTCCGGCTCGTAAATCAGCGCGGCGTCGTTAAGCTTCAGCTTATCCAGCGCGTCACGCAGCGCCGGGTAGTCCGAACCATCAATCGGGAACAGGCCCGAGAACACCATCGGCTTGGGGTCCTCGTAACCACCCAGGGACTCCTGCGCAGGCTTCGCGGCGGAAGTAACGGTATCACCCACACGGGACTGACGCACGTCCTTCACACCGGTAATGAGGTAACCCACCTCGCCCACACCCAGGCCCTTCGACGGGACAGGCTCCGGGGAAATCACACCGATTTCAAGCAGGTCATGCTCAGCGCCGGTGGACATCATCTTAATCTTCTGACGCGGCTGCAGGCTACCGTCCACAACACGCACATAGGTGACCACACCGCGGTACGAGTCGTACACCGAGTCAAAAATCATGGCACGCGCCGGGGCGGATGCGTCACCCTGCGGGGCGGGAATCGCCTCCACAATACGGTCCAGCAGAGCCTCAACACCCTCACCGGTCTTACCCGATACGCGCAGAACCTCGTCCGGCTCGCAACCAATCAGGTTCGCCAGCTCCTCAGCGTACTTATCGGGCTGAGCCGCGGGAAGGTCAATCTTGTTCAGCACCGGGATGATGGTCAGGTCGTTCTCCATCGCCAGGTACAGGTTCGCCAGGGTCTGAGCCTCAATACCCTGGGCGGCGTCCACGAGCAGAAGCGCACCCTCACACGCGGCCAGGGAGCGGGACACCTCATAGGTGAAGTCCACGTGGCCGGGGGTGTCAATCATGTTCAGCGCGTAGGAGGTGCCGTCAACATCCCAGGGCATGCGCACAGCCTGAGACTTAATGGTGATACCGCGTTCACGTTCAATGTCCATGCGGTCCAGGTACTGCGCCTTCATATCGCGCGGGGCAACCACGCCGGTGGCCTGCAGCATACGGTCTGCGAGGGTAGACTTACCGTGGTCAATATGGGCGATAATGCAGAAGTTGCGAATAATCGCGGGGTCGGTCGCCGCCGGAACGGGCGGGTTCTTCGACATCGGTGCCAATCACATCATCCTTTCGAGATGCTGGCTGCGGGTATGGGCATAGTTACCTATCATTTTCCCATACCCGCGCCATATGTGCGAACGGACCTAGCGTTCCGAAGAATCCTCCGCAGAATCCGCACCATCATCGGCAGGATTTACGCCCTCGGAGGCGCCGCTGAGGGAATCCAGGTAGCCCTCAATATCCTCGGCGATCACCTCACCGGAGACAGTGCGCAGAGTCGAATCCATCTTCTGCTCAATCTCACGCACCAGCTCAACCTTCTCGTAGTCCTTCGCCATTTCTTCGGCGAGCTCCGCCTCCCACTCATCAGCGTGGGCGCGCAGGCGGTCGTACTCCTCAGACTCAACCTTAATGCCGAGGATGACTTCCAGCGCCTCGATCAGGCTCACGACCGCGCGCGGGTTCTGCTGGTCAAAGCTCAGATACCCCGGGATGCTCATACGTAGCATGACCGAGGAGGACAGGCCGTGCTCAGCGGCGAGCGCAGACATTGCCATCGTCACCGAGGTGGGGCCGGTGAAGTCCTCATGCAGAATACCGGGGATAGCCGCCAGCTTCTCGTCGTGAGTGGTCAGCGTGTACGGGTACGGGCGGGTGTGCGCCACCTGATCCTCAAAGGTCTCAACGAAGATCGCGTGGTCCACGTGGAGCTTCTTCACGTACTTGAAGAAGCGGTTCATGAACCGCTGCAGGCACAGGCTCGGGGCGGGGCCGGTCACCACGAGCAGGCGCAGGCGGCGCTCCGGGATGGTGACCATGTTGTAGAACATCTTGGGCCACACCAGAACCGTGGATTCGGAGTCGTCATTGTTCAGCAGCTGCGGGGCGACGGAAGCATAGTCGTAGAAGTCGTCCATGTCGAAGCCGGGGCTCTCATCGCACGGGTCGAACGCGCGGTGAATCACGTCGAGGGCGTCCTCACCGTTGCCCGGGGGTTCCTTCGCGGAGTTGAAACCGACCAGCATGACGGTCGTGTAGTTGTCCTCCTCGGAGGATTCGCTCAGGCGCAGCTTGCCGAGCAGGCCCTTCTTCGCGGGCTGTTCTGTGGAGGCGGGCTTGGCGAAAGCGTCAAAGAGTCGGGCGGGAGGGAAGTTCGGCTGGCTCATCGTTGTCCTTAGCTCGTGGTCGGTGGTTGTGTGGTGTGTATCGGCGGTGCACTTGCGTTTCCCCGGCGCTATGTACAACGCCGCTTAGGGCGCTCACGATAGGCGCGGGTTGTGCGGTATCGCCGATAGTTCCCACTATACGGGCTCCCACGCGACCCGCAAGCGGTTTCGTCACCGGGCGGGCGCCTCTGAAGAATCTGGGTATAAAAAATTCAGTAACGAGTCATCCGATACGAATACATCATTCACCCACGGTTGCGTTTAGGCTTTCACATGTTACCCCGTGTCCTGTCATGGTGAGGTGTGACTGGCTATGATGGCTGGTATGGACTCACAATTTATAGCAAATCTTATTTCTGGCATATCAGCACTTGCTACCGTCGTTGCGGCTATTTATACAAGGCGGCAGGCTATTGGTTCTAAGGAAGCGAAGGCAAAGGCAGGCGAAGCGCACAAAGCAGCTCTAGATATGCGTGATGCGGCTCAGCGTTCTGCAAAGGCTGCAGAAGAACAGGCTAACCAGGCTGAACTGGCGCGTAAAGCGGCAGAGGAACGATCCCGGCAAGCGGAGGAATTACTCGAGCAGATGTCAGATATTGCATCCAGCCTATGGCGGCCTGAGCTTGAACTGACGCATGAAGGAGATAATTGGTTTAAGCTACGTAATGTCACTAATGCCCCTATCAAGATTCTTAAAGTAGCGAACGCTAACAGGTTTAAAATGTGCCATTGCCCAAGTATTCCTGGTGTATTGAGGTCCGGCGAGGAGGTTAGAGTCACACTGAGCCATATGGCTAACGTTACCAACCTGGAGCTTCAAATTGATGGGCGGGATGACATCGTCTACGTCCCGATTCGTTATTCGAATCAGTAGGTCAAATGCATCATTACTCTGTCCTTATCAGCATAAGGTCAAAACCGATAATGGTCCTCCTGAAAAAGCCCCTTTACTATAGTTGTGCCTCACGATAACTAGGCATGGTTCGAAGAACATCGTCGGTGCATAAATTGGTCACAATTTACTCACAACTTTATAACGGGTAAACACCCACAATAAACGAGCTGGGCATAAAGAAACCCCCTGCGTTCCCCTTAGAGGAGGGGGAACACAGGGGGTCTCTGCCCTTAAACCAGAGAGGTACTTAGGTACCCCGCAAGTTTTAGAAAGCCTTGTTTACCAGCGTAGCAAGACCGGACTTCTTGTTTGCAGCGGTCTTCTTGTGCAGAACACCCTTGGAAACAGCCTTGTCCAGCTTACGGTTCACAAAACGCAGAGCCTCAACAGCTGCTTCCTTGTTCTGTGCCTCAACAGCAGCCTTGACCTTGCGGGTCGCGGTCTTCAGCTCGGACTTTACAATGTTGTTGCGCAGACGAGCCTTCTCGTTGGTGAGGATACGCTTCTTCTGAGACTTAATGTTAGCCACAATTAAACTTTCTGTTTTGTCTTATTGGTCGGTGAGGGCGACGCTGGCCGATCATCGACTGAGCGGCGTGGGGATGCCTATGGCAACCGGCCAGCAGTGCCCGATGACCATCGGACACTCAACCACACATAATACCAGATGAACAGCCTCCACGACAGACCCTCGCGAAGAGAAAAATACTGTGAAAACCGCTACACGCAGCCCCCACATCTAACGCCGGTCCCCCACAGGTTCCCGGCATCAAGCGTCGCGGCATCAAGCACAGAGGTTAGCCGTTATGGCGAGTCCACGCACGCTCAATCAGGCGGAACGTATCCTCCGGCATAATCGCACCCTCACGGCGCATCGCATCCGGGCGAACACGAATCACACGGTTCAGCTTCACCTCAGAAGCGCGGCCCTGCGGATCCCACGGGCCCGAACCAATATCAAGGTAGTTCGGATCAGCGTGCTCACGGTTATTGTGGTCCTTGCTGGTCATCATCAGCGCCAGCAGGTACTCACCGTCACGACCCACCAGAAGCACCGGGCGGTCCTTACCCTGCGAGTGGTCCTCCTCGAAGGGAACCCACGTCCACACGATTTCACCCGGGTCAGCGTCGCCATCCAGGGAGGGCGAGTACTCAAAGTTAATCATGTCGCGGTAATCGCCCGGGTAATCCGAACCGTCGGATGCGCCGGTCGAAGCCGGCGCGGAAGGCTTAGGTGCTGTGGAATTTGCAGTGGAATTTGCCGCAGACTTTGCCGAGGAAGGCTTCGGGGCGCTCGGCTTGGGCGCCGAAGAGCCGGAGGTACGAGCCTCACCCTGACGAGATTCGCCCTTGTGGGACTCGCTCTTCTGGGAGGACTCGGAGCCGCCCTTAGACGCAGTAGCGTCGTTAAGGGCATCCTCTGCCGCCTTCTGCAGGAAGGGCAGCAGGGCAAAGAAAATTTTCTTCAGAATTTCGAGCATGGGCTCTATTATGCACTACAGCCGCGGAGGTAGAGCAATCGCCAAAACAGCCTGCTCCACCGCATACACCGCATCCTGCGACTCACCCTTCAGCTGCGCGTCCGCATCAGCCAGAAGCTGCACAATATGCGCCAACTGGGCGCCGGTAAAACGGCGACCGTCACGCTGAGCCTGCTCAACCTGCCACGGTGACATACCCACCTCACGCGCCAGCTCGTTAGCGCTCATACGCACGTGATGCACGCGCGCAATATTGCGGATACGCATAGCGAGCGCGCCAAGCATCGGAATCGGCTCCGTGCCGGTGGCAAGGGAATGGCGGAGCAGACGCAGAGCCTCCGGGGCGTTACCGGAAATCGCGGCGTCACTGACACGGAACGCGGTGACTTCGGTGCGGCCGCCGTAGTAGCGGTTCACCGCTTCCTCGGTGATTTCGCCGGGTACGTCTGAGAGCAGCTGCTGGCATGCGGCGGCAAGCTCCGCAGTGTCGGAGGAGGCGGCAGTCAGCAACGCCAGGGCGCCGCCGGTAATCGGACGCTGGGCGGCGGCGAACTCCCCCGCCAAGAACTCGCTCTTCTCACGGTCGGTCTTGAGCGCCTTGCAGTTAATGAGCACGAACTGGGAGCGCACCAGGTCGATGAGCTTCTTGCCGCGGTTACCGCCCGAGTGGTTCAGAATGAGCATGATGTCCGGCTCGGGGGCGTTCAGGTAGGCGAGCGTATCGGTCAAAAACTCGTCGCTCATGGAGGCGACGTTTTCAACCTCAATGATCTTCGCCGAACCGAACAGGGAGGGCGAAGCGTGCAGAATCAGCTCCCCCGCCGTGTAGGTGGCGGCGTTAATCTGAACGCGGTCCACCTCCGGGTGGATGCTGCGGAACAGCTCACGCAGGCGTGCCGCGGCACGGGAGGCGAAGTACTCCTCCGGACCGTAGAGCATGACGGCGGGTGCCGGGGTGGCGGTACGCCACGCGGTGTCGAGGGCGGGGCCGCCTCGGCGGGCGTAGCCTCGGGAACCACCACGCTGGGTTGAACGCTTACGCTCGGACACGCTTATCACTCGCCTTTATCTGCAGGGTACGGGCTGAACTCGGCCCCGCTGCGCACGGGGTGCTGCGCGGGTAGAGTCTCGAGTATCCATCATAGCGTTTTCTTCTCGGGTGCCTCCTAGCATTGGTCAGGGTGAATTGGGCAGGGCGAGATGGTTAAGAACGGGCGGGCTGCTGGGTGTGCTGATAGGAGGGCGCGGTGTGCGGTACCACCCGCACATACTGCCGGTGCGTGACCGCACGGTAGCGGCGCGCATCCACCCACCACAGGGCAATGCTCAACGCCAGCACGCAGAGGGTACTACACACCACCGCCGGGACGTTCGAACCTGGCTCCCACGGGTTACCCGGCGCGTGCGCGGCAGTGTGTGCCGCCCACTCGATGCCCTGCGCGGCAAGACCACCGGCACGCAGGCACAGATCCGCCAGAGCGGGCAGACCCAGTAGCATGAATCCGAGCGCCACCAGCCCGGCGAGCATACTCAGCGGCGCCAAAGGAGCGGCAATCAGGTTCGCCGGAACAGAGTAGAGCGGCACCTTACCGCTCATCACCAAAATCAGCGGAGTACACCACAGGGACGCCACAATCGGCGCGGCGAGCATTTCCGCGCAGAACACCGGCATGACGCGCATGAGCAGGCGAATCAGCGGCGGGCCCAACAGAATCAGCGCGGAAGTTGCCGTCACCGACAGGGCAAACCCCATATCCACGGCGAGGTGCGGGGCGGCAAGCAGACACATCAGCACCGTGGTTTGAAGCGCCGCCAGAGACTGGCGACCCGAACCGCGCAGCATCGCGTAAGCACCGAGCAGACCCATAGCGAGGGAACGAATCACGGAACCCTCAGAATCCAGCAGCATGGCGTAGGCGAGCACCGCCGCGACCCCGCACAGCACCATGACGCGGTGCGGAATGGCGAGGGTGCTCAGCCGATGCACAAGCGGCGGCAGGGCGTGGGCATTTGGTGGGGTAGCTTGTTGAAGCTGGGCAAGTTGATGGGGGTGGGCAGGGCGGCGAGAACGAGCCGTGCTTCTCCCCCGCAACCGCCGCATCCAGGAACGAATCAGCAGGTATGCGCTGGCGAAACGGTACGGGCGAATCGCCAGCACCAGCCGGTACGCGCCCAAAAACACAATGGCAATATTCGCCCCGGACACCGCCGTAATATGGCTGAGCCCGCTGAGCTTATACTCCTCCCGCGCGGTGGAACTCATCAGCGAATCATCCCCGTAGGCGGTGCCCAAAACCAGCGCCGCCGACTCCGTGTCGAGAGTGTCCAGGGCGCGGGTGCGCAACTGTTCCTTGAGCGTGGACAGGTACGGCTCCTCCGCAGTCCGGGTGGTAGCGTTCGACCCGGCACCGTATGCGGGCGCAGGCATCGGGAAAATAGTTGCGCCGCTCAGCTTCGCCGTGGAACCGTTGAACTCCACGGTGCCGAGGGCGGTCACCTTCATGCCCGGATAGATTGCCTGCGAGCGCGCGGTGCCGCTCCCCCGCTGCTTAGCCGCCGAGCTTACTTCCGCGCTCGCCTTCGAACTTGCCTCCAAACTGCGCGCGGCGCTCTTTGCCGAACCGTCACGCCGGTACACGCGCACCCGCTCATTCACCAGCGCACGCACGCTCCGCCCCTGAATTTCCTCCAGCTTAATAACCACCAGAGTAGTGCGCGGATCCACGCGGCGAACCTGCTCCACCGTGCCGTTCAGACGAAGCGAGGCACCCTGCGCATGCTGCAGCGTGGCGCGGGATGCATCCACACCCGTAGCGCACAAAAGCACCGCCTGAACCGTTACAATACACGCCAGAAAAACCAGCTGACCCGTCGTGCGAAAGAGCAGGCTGTAGGGCATCACCGCACGCGGCGGAAAGAAGAGTAGAATCGCCAGGCACCCCAGCAGGGCAATGAGCACGCACGCCAGCGGATGCACCACCCGCCACGTGCCCACGGTCAGCGCCACCGCGGTAAAAGCCCACAGCGCCAGCACCGTAAAACTCAGGCGAAGGTCCAGATGAATGAGGCTTCCCTGGGCGCGCAGCTCCTGCTCGTCGCGGCGGGTACGCCACCGTTCAGCGCCGATACTCCAGCGGTAGCGGGCGCGGCGATACGCCGCAGCCGCGGCCCCGGTGAGGCGCAAGCTACCGGGAAATAGTTCCCGAACCCCCGCCTGCTGGCGGTTCTGGCTGTAGTTCTGTTGGCGGTTCTGCTGGCGGGTTTGCCGGGGCATTAGACCGTCACCAGCGGGCGCAGATTCTCCAGCATCGACGGACCAATGCCGGGCACCGCATCCAGCTCATCCACGCTACGGAAACCGCCATGCGCCTCACGCCAGGCAATAATGCGCTGAGCCATCGCCGGACCAATACGCGGTAGGCTCTGTAGCTCCTCAGCGGTGGCGGTGTTAATGTTCACCGGGGTTGAGCCCTTCTGCGCGCTGCCCGCAGGAGTTAGCGTGCGTGCAGGCTGAGGCTGCGTGCCACCCTGCGAAGCGCCGTTCTGCGCTGCACCATTCGCCGCGTTACCCTGACCAGTATTTGCCGTGCCACCATTGGGCTGAATCTGCGCCGGGGCGGCCGTCTCACCACGATGCGGCACATAAATCTGCACCCCGTCACTCAGCGTACCGGCGAGGTTCACGCGGTCCAGGTCAGCATCCGCGGCGGCACCGGAGGCGGCGGCAATCGCATCCACGGTACGACCCTGCGCGGGCAGCGTGTACACGCCGGGGTTGTTCACGGCACCCGCCACGTGCACCCGCACGGTAGCCTCACCGGAGGCGCCACCCTGCGCGGATTCACTCGCGCCCGGCTGGGCGGTGGACTGGGTACCAGGTTGAGTGCCAGGCTGAGTTCCGGGGCTCTGCTGGGCGCCCACCGCCTGCACCGACTCGGCGGAAGCGCTCGGGGAGGCAATCTGCTCAGCACGCGGCGCTGCCGAAAACTGGGTCACACCCCACACCACAGCAACCAACGCCACCACCGCCACCAGAAGCAGCACGCGCGGCGACAAACCCCAGCGGGCACTGCGGGTGGTTCCGGGCTGATCTGCCTGCTCCCACTCCGCCCAGTCGTCCACCTCGTTCCAATCGGGCTGCTGATCCCAGTCAGCCCAACCGTTCGACCCCGGGTGGGATGCCGCTGGCTGAGTGGTAGATACATGCTGGCTGGCAGGTACAGACTGTGCAGCAGGCGCGGGCTCGGCAGGTGCTTCTTCGGCAGGCATCTGCGCCGGCGTTACCTCAGCGGCAATAGCCAGCGGCACGGTGTCCTCAGCATCCGGCGCACCGTTCTTGCGGGCGCGCGGGCTGCGGTAGAGGCTGTTCATCAGGGAGCGGGCGCTACGCTGCGCGCCGCCCTGCTGCGTTGTACCACCCTGCTGGGCTGCGCTGTCCTGCACAGTGCTCTGTACAGCGTTCTGGTCGTGGTTGGGGGTCATGCTCGTCATACCCCTACCCTAGGCTCACGCGCGCGAACGCACGAGCGCACGCAAAGAACCTGTGGATAACTCCCCTCGCACATCGCGAAAAGGAGCCATCCACAGGTTCATTTTTGAAAAATATGCGGTTTTTGTTCAAAAACAGCGGGTTGCGGCTTGTCACAAAGCCGTCACAAACACCTCAGCCACACGAGCTTCCCGCACCATTTAAGAGCAGAATCTAGCCTTCGCCTAGTCCTCGCGCGGCAACTCAGTACCCGGAACACCCAGCTCCGAAGCACGCTTATCAGCCATCACCAGCAGGCGACGAATACGGCCCGCAATCGCGTCCTTCGTCATCGGCGGATCAGCCAGACGACCCAGCTCATCCAACGACGCGTGCTTATGCAGCACACGCAATTCACCGGCATAGCGCAGATGATCCGGCGCCTCATGCCCCAGAATCTGCAGGGCACGCTCCACGCGGGCGCTCGCCGCAACAGCCGCCTGAGCGCTACGGCGCAGGTTCGCATCATCAAAATTCGCCAGACGGTTCGCGGTCGCACGAACCTCCTTGCGGGTGCGCGCCTCACGCCACGTGGTCAGGGTGCTAGTCGCGCCCATACGCTCCAGCAGCTGCGAAATGGTCTCGCCGTCACGCACCACCACACGGTCGGTGCCGCGCACCTCGCGTGCCTTCGCAATAATGTCCAGGCGACGAGCCGCACCCACCAGCGCGAGCGCCGCCTCCGGGCCGGGGCAGGTAATCTCCAGGGAGGAGGAACGACCCGGCTCAGTCAGCGAACCGTGCGCCAAGAACGCACCGCGCATGACTGCCTCGGCGTCCTGCAGGGAGCCGTTCACCACAGCCGGCGGCAGGCCACGCACCGGGCGGCCACGCAAATCCAGCAGGCCGGTCTGGCGAGCCAGCGCCTCACCGCCATGATCCACACGCACAATGTAGCGGCCGCCTCGACGCAGACCACCACCGCTGACGCTGGTCAGCTCAGAGTCGTGACCGTAAATCTCCGCAATGGTGCGGCGCATGCGGTGGGCGGTCGCCTCGTGATCGACCTCAGACTCCACCACGATTCGCCCCGAGACAATGTGCAGGCCTCCGGTAAAACGCAGAATCGTAGAGATTTCTGCCTTACGAGCAGAGACTTTCGTTGCCTCGTAGTTGGCGAGTTCGTCCTTGACGAGCGTGGTTAATGCCATGAAAGGTCCTTCTGGGCGTAGTGTTTAAGTCTAAAAATCAGGAAAAGGGCGCACAAAACAGCCAGCTCAAGCAGCACGCCTGAGCCGCAAATCCAAGCCAGTCAATCTAAGAGCTCAGCTCAAACGCTTCGTTATACGCAGCCGCAAGCTTCAGCGGGTCGTGCACATTCGGCTGGGAGCTCGAACGCAGATGCGCCCACACAACCTTCGCACCCATCGCAGAAGCCTCACGCTCCAGCTCGGAACGGTGATCAGCCTGCATGTCAGCGTCAGCAATCACCGCGTCCAGGTGAAGCTTCGGGGCGTACTGGCGCAACAAATCCAGGTGCGTTGCCGGGGTGAAGCCGACCGTCTCCTTATCGTCGGAGAGGTTCATGACCACGCAGCGGCGCGCCTCCGTGCGGATAATCGCCTCACGCTGAGCGTCCAGCAGCAGATGCGGCAGAACCGACGTACGCCACGAACCCGGACCCAAAACAATCCAGTCGGATTCTTCAATAGCGGAGAGCGCCTCCGGGCAGGGGCGAGCATTCTCAGGGGTCAGACCAATATCGTGAACGCGTTCCTCCTTCGAGAGGTTCACCTGGCCGACCACCTTCACACGCTCAATACCGCCACCGTTATGCTCACGCAGCACGGTGCCGTAAATGACCATCGGATCCAGCGCCATCGGCAACACGCGGCCGCGCGCATTCAGCAGGGCACCCGCCCAGTCCAGACCGGCAACCGGGTCATCCAGCAGCTGCCAGAGAGTCGCAATCAGCAGGTTACCGAGAGCATGGTAATCCAGCGGGAACTCGCCCTCGTACCCCTCGGGCGCGCTAAAACGATGCTGCATCACATCACGCCACGTGCGACCCCAATCGGTGTCATCACACAGCGCAGAAAGCGCCATACGCAAGTCCCCGGGAGGAAGAATACCCATCTCCTCACGCAAACGACCCGACGAACCGCCATCGTCAGCAACCGTCACAACAGCCGTCAAATCAGGCGTGACGTGGCGCAACGCAGACAGGGAACCATACAGCCCGTGACCGCCGCCCATCGCCGTGACCTTCGGCGAACGGTGCGTGGTCTTCAACAGGCGCAACGCCTGAGTCGGCAGAGCCGGCAGGCGCGGAATACCCTGAGTGTCATAACTGGTCGAATGGGTGGACATAGTAATACCTCACATACCCGGAAGGAATGGTATGCCGGCCCACGGGTGCGGGGCCGGACGGCGGCTAATGAAACACGACGCGGTGGTTGGGACGCGCCGGGTGGAACTTACTCGCGGCCCTTGTCACGGTGCTGAACATTCACGTTCAGCTCACCGAAAGCAGAGAGACGACGAGCCAGTTCCTCCGTCACAGCCACGGAACGGTGCTTACCACCGGTGCAGCCAATTGCGATGGTGGCGTAGTACTTGCCCTCACGGCGGTAACCTTCAAGCACGGGGCGAAGAGCCGCAAGGTAGTTGCTGATGAACTCCTCGGTGCCGGCGTGCTCCAGCACGTAGTCGCGCACCGGGGCGTCCTGACCGGTCAGGGGGCGCAACTCCGGAACCCAATGCGGGTTCGGGATGAAACGCATATCAGCCATGTAGTTAGCGTCCGAAGGCGCACCGTACTTGAAGCCGAAGCTCATCACGGTCAGGTTCAGCTTCTTATCCGCACCCTCAGCGAACATTTCACGCACGGTACGAGCCAGCTCGTGAACGTTCATGCCGGTGGTGTCAATGGTGCGGTCAGAAGCGAGGCGCAGGCCTTCAAAGAGAGTGCGTTCAGCGCGGATGCCGTCGAGGACGCGGCCCTCACCCTGCAGCGGGTGCGGGCGGCGCTGAGCCTCGTAGCGGGCAATAATGGTCTCATCCTTGGCGTCAAGGAAGAGCATGGAGAAGTCAATATCGGACTTGCGCAGAGTCTCAATCGCAGCGGGAAGATCGGAGAACAGGGCGCGGGCGCGAACGTCAATACCGAGCGCCACCTTCGGAACTCGCGCACCGTCGCGGGTCACCAGTTCAGCCAGGGAACCGAGCATCTGCGGCGGGATGTTATCGATAACGTACCAGCCCTCATCCTCCAGTACATTTGCGACAGTACTGCGGCCTGCACCGGAAATACCGGTGATCACCAGAATCTGAGGGCGCTCCTCACTCTGGGCGGACTCTACCGTGGCGGGCTTGCTCTGATTCTCGGGCATGGTGCTTCTTCCCCTTCAACGCGAAATACTCTATATGCCATGATACAAGACCTTTATCTGACGGTTCAGGGGTACGGTCAGAAATTTCACCAGTATGACAGAAATATGAGGCACTCCCCCGAGCGAACCCCAGAAGAAAGAAACCCTCATCACAAGTGCTTGCGCATAATGCTCCCCAAGGGGTCTACAGAAGAAGGCGGGCAGGCGGCAGAGCCGAAAGATAGCAGAGCCGGGGGTACAGCAAAGCCCGCACGATACCTCCCACAGGAGGCACCACACGGGCTCCACGCTACGAACGTTTCGAACTATGAACGCTCCGCAACTACACGCGGATGCGCCAGGTTGCCATAGACCAAAAGCTCAGGCAGAAAGCTTAGGCAGAAAGCTCCGGCAGGAAAGCCGCCACATGCTCCAACAGACGCACCGACAGCTCCTTCTTCGAACCGGAGAACACCGGCGCCTCATCATTCAGAGTCGACAGCAGCGTAATCGTGTTATCGTCCGTGCCGAAACCACGATTCACACCCACGGTATTGACCGCCAAGAAGTCCGTACCCTTACGCTGCAGCTTCTCACGACCCAGCTCCAACGGAGTCTTCTCCGCCGAACCGGTCTCCGCCGCAAAACCAACAATGAGCTTCGGGCCGAGGGTGCTCTCCCCCGCCTCATGAGCCTGCTGGCGGCGCACAACTACCTCACGCAGAATATCCGGGTTGCGCACCAGCTGAATCACCGGCGCATCCTCAGAATCGGCGCTCTTCTTAATCTTGAACTCGGCAAACTCGGCGGGCCTAAAATCAGCCACCGCCGCAGACATGATCAGCACATCCGCCGCCGCGCTCGCCTCAAGGGTCGCCTCACGCAGCTCCAGGGCGCTGACCACACGGGTCACCTGCACACCCTCCGGCGCGGGAACCTCAAGGTTCGCACCAATCAGGTGTACGGTCGCGCCCAGGTCGCGTGCCGCCTCCGCGAGCGCCACACCCTGCTTGCCGGTCGAACGGTTGCCGAGGAAGCGTACCGGGTCCAGCGCTTCACGGGTGCCGCCAGCGGTAATGACCACGAGGCGACCGGCAAGAGGACCACGCAACGATTCGGATGCGCCAGTTTCCCGACCCGAATCAGCCTGGCTGGGGTCACCCTGTCCAGGCTCAACCTGGCTGGGTTCAACCTGACCCAGCAGCGCCGAAGTCAGCGTCGCCGCACGTGCCGCCGCCAGACGCTCCTGTTCCGTACCCGTGTACAGGGGCTCAGTCGGCGCGTAACCGGGCGTGTACACCGGGTGCACCTGACCCTTCGGGAAGCGCGCAATCACATCCAGAGCCACCGCGAAAATATCCTCCGGCTCAGGCATGCGACCCGGACCAGAATCCGGGCCCGTCAAACGCCCAATCGCGGGCTCAATCACGTGGTAACCCCACGAACGCAGAGTCTGCACGTTCGCCTGAGTCGCCGGATGCTCCCACATCTGGGTATGCATCGCCGGCGCCAAAATCACCGGGGCGTGCGTCGTCAACACCGTGGAGGACAGCAGATCATCCGCACGACCAGCCGCCAAACGAGCCAGCAAATCAGCGGTCGCCGGGGCAATCACCACAGCGTCAGCCTGTTCAGCCTGACGCACGTGGTTCACCTCCGGCACGCGGTCAAACACGTCCGTTGAGACGGGGTTGCCGCTCAGCGCCTCCAGGGTGGGAACACCCACGAACTTCGTCGCGTTCGGGGTGGGCATGGCGATTACCTCGTCGCCATTCTTCGCAAAAAGACGAAGGAGCATCGCCGCCTTATACGCAGCAATGCCCCCTCCAATACCAACGATAATGCGCATGGTACGTCAAAGAATCCTTGTAGAAGCAGATTACTCAGCGGACTCGTCGAGGATAACCTCTTCGATAGCGATAACCTCTTCGCTACCTGCGGGGATGTACTCCTCCTCGATAGCGCCGGGGAACTCAGCCGCGCTGAAATCAATCACAGCGGACAGATCCTCGGGAATCGGGTAGCCGTCCTCGTCGAACTTTGCGCCCGGGCGGTGCTCCGCCACAACACGGTCAGCAATGATTTCACGCATTGCCACCGACAGGGACTTCTCGTTCGACTCAGCGTCAACCAGCGGGCCAACGTGCGCAGCAGTATTGTCCTGCAGGTTAGCGTAGTACGCGTTAATCTGGCGTGCACGGCGGGCACCGAAAATCACCAGGCCGTACTTGGACTCCGCCTTCTCAATCAGCGCGTCAGCGCTGGGGCTCACGATGCCCTCGGGAGCGACACCGTCAACGAAGTTGTAGTCCTCGTGTTCCTTGTTTTCGTTTGCCACTAAAAACTCCAAATAGCTTGATGGAATGTACGTACCGAACGCCCCCGCACACCGTTCGCGCTATGGCGCAAACCGGGCACACTGAGGGCACGGTCAAAACTAAAGAACTATTCTACCCTCTCAACGGCTAAAACGCACGTACCACCCCGGACAAAAGATGTCAGCCCGGACAAAAAGGTGGTGGCACAGTCAAAAAGGTGGGGGCTCCGAAGAAAACTCTTCGAAACCCCCACCCTTCACAACGCCTCACGGCAGAACTACAGGTCGGAAGAAACTCTAGCCCCACCGCAAACGCAAAGCATGCAGATTAGGCGGCGCCAATCAGCTCAGCAATTTCCTTCGCTGCACGCTCAACAGAGTCGTTGACGACCGTGACGTCAAATTCCTTCTCAGCAGCCAGCTCAATCTTCGCGGTTTCAAGGCGACGAGCTTGCTCCTGCTCACTCTCGGTACCTCGACCCACCAGACGCGACACCAGCTCATCCCAGCTCGGAGGAGCCAAGAAAATCAGGCGGGCATCAGGCATGGTCTCGCGAATCTGACGAGCGCCCTGCAGGTCAATCTCAAGGATCACCGGGCGGCCAGCATCCAGGGCCTCCTGGACCTTAGCGCGCGGAGTACCGTACTTGTTCTTACCGTGTACCACAGCGTACTCAAGCATCTGACCGTCAGCAATCATCTGGTCAAACTCTTCCATCGAAACGAAATAGTAGTGAGTACCGTCAACCTCACCGGGGCGAGGATCACGAGTAGTAGCGGAAACAGAGAACCACACGTTCGGGTAGTTCTCACGAATGTACTGGCACACCGTACCCTTGCCAACAGCAGTGGGGCCAGCCAGTACGGTGAGAGTCGGCTGAGACATAGCTTCCTTACTGCGCCTTCATCGGCTGAAGGCACGAGGTATTAGGGCTGAGAAGACTCGGAAGACTGACCAGCAGTCTTACGACGTGCACGGTTCAAATACCGCGAATTACGGTTGAAGTACTCCACCATCTTGCGACGCTGGTGTACACCCAGGCCGCCAAGGCGGCGAGTCGGTGCAATATGAAGTTCTTCAATGATGCGTTCAGCTCGAACGGCACCAATGCCCGGAAGTGCGCGCAACATCTGCCCCACCGGCATTTTAGCCAGTGCAGGGTCGGAATCGACCATGTCGAGCACCTGACGTACGGAAAGTTCACGGTCACTCAGTGCACGCTTAATTTCCTGGCGGTGTGCTCGGGCAAGTACTGCCTTCTCGCGGGCGGAGGCGCGCGCATCCTCAGTTAGCGGAGTCAGCGGCATGGTTGGGTCCCCCATTTCTGCGAGTTATAGAATTTTACTTATCAACTAATGTAACACGGATAGCACGAGAACCCCCGTTCTACCCGCGGCACTCACCCTCACACCAACAATGCGTCTACGCACGTCAGCACGTAAATATCAGGGAGTACCCCTATAGCATAGCGGAGTATTCGCCCTATCAAAAGTGGAGCCATGCACGCATCTCATAGAGCAGGCGCACTCCCCCGCCGCAGAGGTGAGCAAACTCGCATCGGCGCGAGCGGGCGGCGGCAAAATTATGCATGCTGGTGTACCCAAAAATTGCGATAAAACAGGCGCACACAGGGGGTACGCAAAAGGGGCGCGCACCCCGAGCAGACTCTCAACAGAATCCACCCGGAGCACACGCCCCTCACGCAACACGCGAACTATGCGCCGCGAGCCGCCAACAGGTCATCACGAGCCGCCTGCGCAGCCTTCGCCAAACCCTCAACCGACGGGCCAGCAGCCAGCACGCCACGGCTAGAATTCACCAGCACCTGCGACTCAACGCCAGCAAACACGCGGTACAAATCAGCCGCCGAAGCGCCCTGCGCACCATAACCCGGCGACAGAATCGGGCCGTTGAACACGCTCAGGTCAATACCCAAATCAACCAGCGCCTG
>ERZ773211.74-NODE-74-length-25117-cov-10.8491_pt1 | contig 25117 bp, 25 predicted proteins | sample MGYA00511914_ERZ773211 | MGnify/ENA primary metagenome ERZ773211 (study PRJEB29015, sample SAMEA2738163) | human oral metagenome | biome: human oral; feature: human-associated habitat; material: saliva | place: China | collected 2242 ...
CTTTTCATTATAGATCTTATGGGACTTTTTTTCTACACAAAAATAGGCTCCATAATATCTATAGGGGATTTACCCACTACAAATATTATAGAGCCATTATTATTTCATCACGAATTCTTTCAACAGTGCCACCTCGTGGTCTATTGAAAGACGATTTAATTTGGCCAGGCACTTGCATCCCAAAATTATAAGCTTCAACTGGTAAGACTGCTCCGATATCCAGTCGTTTATCACATACTACTTCAACAGGAGATATAACTCTACAAATCCAGTAATTACCATCTAGATATCGTGTCCAGAATAAATCGTCTACTTTAGCATCCCTAAAAACGTTAATTGCTGGATTAGCTCTTCCAGACAACTCTTTAACCCTGTAATAATACTCTTGAAAGCTCTCGCGGTAGAGATTTTCACTTTGACTACTCCACCCAATAGCAACATACTGTTTTTTTTCTATTTAAACAGAAATCTACCAATCCCTGCCTGCAATCAGTCCCAGTCTTCAAATGTAATCTAGCTACATAATCCATGAATTTCACCTCATCTAAAGGATATAATTACAGTACCAGTATATCATAAATAATAACAAAACCTTGACTTTCCGAAAAACAACTATTTTCCTGAAAGTTAGTTGCTGTAAAATAATATCTGTTCAAGAATAAAGAAAAATTAAGTCTTTAACTAAATGAAATCTGTTTTATTTTCACACTTTACCTTTTTCTTTATCATTATCCTCTTTTCTAAAGTCTAAATAATATTTTTTTATCTGTTTACCTTTTAGATGTGCAGTTCTGTCTTGTTTACATTTTTCTATTATTTCAAAAATTTTATTTGATACCTTCTTAAATATTTCTTGCTTTTGATTATCTTTTAATCTGGGAGTTGTTTGTTTGACGACATAGTATGCACTGTTATTTTCAACGGTTATTAACTGTAGAAGTTCTTTAGAAATTTCTATATCTAATGTATACGGTTTATATGAATCTACAACTTCTCCCTTATTTTTCTCCATCGGTAAAAATGATTCTTCTTCATCACCTATACAGGTAAATAGCTTTATTTTATTATGTTCAGTCAAGTTTCCATTATCACTACTTGGCAAATGATACGTTTTTATTTCGTCTTTAAATATTTCCGGAAGTAATTCTTTATCTCTTTGTCCTTTTTCCAGCCATTCATATAATTCTTTCGCTTTTATAATGGTGTCAATCTCTAGAATATCATTATTATCATTCTCTTGAATCTTAGATACAAATATAAAATAAACATCTTCTCCTGCTTTAATCCAGTCTCTAACATCTTGACTCAAGGAATCATTTGTATGACAAAATGTATAAAAGAAGTTGTCGTTCCAAATAAAGGGATCTTCATTTTTCTCTTTTTGTTTAATTCTATCAAAACTAATTTTATACTTCTTATGAGAGATATTTATTTCTTCAGACTACCTTTTAGGATGCCCAACAATTACTAAATGTTTCATATTTATCTTCCTTCTGTTAAAACCACACCTTGCTTTTAAACTATTGATTGGTTTAATTGACAAATCAGTCAATATCTTCTAGTAAACGAGATAGTAGCATTTGTGCGTGGTAGCCACCATCACTTCCAACCCCTTTTATTAGTTTGTAATCTTTATCAAGTATGTCAAAAATATCATTCATTTCAAAATATGTATGTTTCTCAAAATTCATAAGATTAAATATAAACTTATCATCTGATAGTTCATATACTATTCCTTCATCGAATTCAATTTTCCCAGTATCTATATCTTTTAATCCCATAATATCACTAGAAAAATCCCTTTTAACAAAATACAATTTCCATTTCCCATTATACTCTTCTGCATTTTCATTATTAAGAAAGTCAAGAAAATCAAATTCTTCTTTTATAGCTTCTGGAATAGAGAGAAATTTACCAAAAATAGATTTTATAATTTTCAGTTTTGTATTTATGTTAAACCCTTTAATAGCTTTCTCATCTCCATTATGAGAAAAAAATTTCAAATAAGCTTCATCATATTTACCTAAAAATGTGTTACATTTTCTACACAAAGTTTTTGCTGTACGCCCCTCTACATATAATTGAGAAGCTAATTCATTATCAAAAATATCCGCACAAATATGTTCTAAACTTTCACCTTTTGACATCCTCAATTTAATTTTTTCTAATTGATTAGGATGAAAAGTATCTATCATTTTAACTATGTCTAACGACACAATATCTTCATTTCCAACACTTTTAGCAGGGTAATGTTCCCTACTCATCTCATCGTCATTGAATAGCTTATGACATAATTTACATACTGTTTTAGTCGAAGTCATTAAATAATCACCACCATATAAAAAGTTTAAGTATCGAGTTAATTATATCACACATATTGTCAACTAGAGGCATCATATTATCATAGTGACGAAATCAGTTAATTGGTAAAGTTCTGTTTTACTTGCGGATTTTCCTTTTCATAGGAAAAAGAAACACCACTCTCATCAATCAAGGTCAGTCCCTCAATCTTACGACTGGAAAAATGATGTTCCATAACCTTGATATTGTGGCTCTTAATCATATGATTGAAGAATCCCTCAAAGTCATAACCTAAAAGAGAAGAGTCGTTTTCTTTAATATACTTGTAAAGATAATGGTTTGCAATTTTCTTAATTTGGCTGTATTGTGTATCCATAATGCCTCCTTGAAGTTTTGTTGTTTTATAAACTAACAATGATTATATAGAAAAAGTGGACGATTGTCCACTGGAAATTAAGATTTAAAAAGTTTGCATAACAAGCTTTTATCCCTTTTCTTATTATACACATATACCCTATGATACTTTTTATGTTTCTTTTGTCTGTCTTTTCTATTACTTACAATCACTAAAGATACCCGCTTCACTTTTTCTTCTTCAGTATCTGTGATATTCCCCAACTCAGTTTCACTACTAGCTTCTTCATCGCATTGGTTTTGTTTCTTTCTTAAAATAATTGAAACCATACCCAATATTATCATTAGAAAAAGAAATACCATCGAAGTTAAGCTTAAATTAACCAAAGCAAATTTATATTCATTTTTTTCAAAAAAGTTTTCTAACTGTTTTGTAGGAAACCAATTATTTTCAATAAGAACTTTACTGATACTAAATGAGATTAACTCTACTGTCAATAAAGTTCTTAAAAAAGATAATTCTTGCTTTTTTATGATTGAACTAGGATACACTTGATTAAAAATTACATACCTATCCTCAGATAGATACCACATCCCAATTACGTATATTAAAACAGAAAAAAATAATTCAGAAATACTCTTATCCGATAGGATAAGCAAGAGTAATATCGAGACAGCAATAAATAAAACAACTAAACCAAAACGACTGAAAAACTTAAAGTCGTACACCTTTTCACTGAAACTAGCAACCAAAACAGTTACTCCAGTTTCCAAAATCTTATACAACAAAAAGATTAGGAATATTAGTGTGAATATTAGAGGTATAATTTTTTTAGAATTCTCATCTATTTTTACTACATAGAAAATCATGCGCCCCATTATCAAGATTGAACCTATAAATTCTATGAAGTGTAAAATTTGGGTAAATTGTTTCCTTAAAAATCTAAATTCCTCAGAAACTGTTTTTTCCACCTTATCCTTTTTATTGTTGAGTATCAATACTAAAACATTGTTCAAAATCAACCAATGTAATGGATTATAATATAAAAAATTAAGCTTCTCAACAACGAATACTACCAATATCATTATTAAAGATATAATAGGAAAAATCGTTCCTACGAAGGTATGTTTTCTTTTGGCTCTTTGTCTCATTACTTTTCCCCATCAAAAAGTTTCTTTCGCTCCTTCATAAACTGAAGCAGCTCTTGTTTGAAGACTTCTTTTTCTTCATTACTCATACCGTCGGATGTGGTTCTGAAGAGCAATTCTACTTCTGACAAATCAATATCATCATTGGTTTCATTTGATACCAATGTATTGACAGATACATTAAAGAGTTTGGCAATCTTCACGAGATTGTCATAACTTGGACGTTTTTTACCTTGCTCCCAATAAGCGTATCCTTGTTGCGAAATTTCGATAGCTTTTGCGACTTGAGCTTGGGTCATTTTAGCCTGTTTTCTCAAAGTCTTAAGGTGTTCCACAAGATCCATTATCGTTCCCCTTAAAAAATTATTTTTAAATTTTTTTCAAAAAAGCATTGACATTCACAACCTATGGTTGTATAATGATTGAAAAGAATAACCTTATCTTCAAGGCTAAATTACGATCTTTGAAAATTTAATAAAAAGTGCGTCTGACAACCAGAGGGCTGATTGCCAAAACTACACTAAACTTCGTACCTTTATTGTAAATATTTTGGGAAAAAAAGTCAAGTCTATTTATGGTTGAAGTGAAGATATAAAACATTTTTGTGGGCTTCCACGCATTTCGGACTTTCGCACTTTTCCGTATAGTAAAGTGAACTGGCTTCTCTAAAGGGCGTAAGAGAATCCATGAGGTATGATAGTGACTACCTTTTGAGATTGGCTGGGAAAGCGATGGTAATTTACGCAAAGCACCTTGCTAAACGTTACCACCGTGGAAAGAGTATTCTTTCCAACCAAATAACTTTTCTTTACTGCTGTCTATCCTTATTAGATAGACTAACTCTCAAGCTACTAAGTCTTCAGAAATTCTTAGTAGCTTTTTACTTTAACAATAAAGGAGAAAACTATGACAAACTTTTTTCGCATCACAATGTAGAAGACTCTACAATAATTATAGCTTCACTGATAGAATGTTTCGTTCATCTGAGAAACTACAAGCTCAACTTTATTCCCAAACTCTCAGTGATTTAAATACAATAGCTAAAAATCAATAGCTACTGGATTTCCTCAAAGTGAAGTACAATTTTATACTAGAATGTTTAAAAGTAAACTTTCAATTCATTATTACTCAAGAGTGAAGCTACCAGCTTAACTCTTTTTATTTTACAATCAGAAAGGAAACAACTTATGATTCCAGAAACTTTAAAAATGAAACCAGAATTTATCGGCCCAGCTTACTATGAGAAATTAGGAAACGCTCCTCGTTATGTCTTTGGTAAAGAAGGAAAGTACCAAAGACATATTCTAAATAGTGAAACTCATGGTGCCTTCCACTTTATTACACCTGCTTCTACCACTGTCTTTCCAGAAGATGCTCTTGTTGAAGCAGTTAATCCTATTTTCTTATCGGATACTTCACTGAATGGAAATTCTGTCGCACCTGCACTCAACGTTTTTGCTGAGAAGCTAGTACTCAAAAAATAACAAAATAAAGGAGAAAATAAAATAGCTAAAACTGTATTAAACTATGGAATCTATAAAACACTAACCCATAGTGACACGATTACAACAAAGACTTATGTCAATACTTCAAATGTTATTCCAATGGCTGTTGGAGAGATTGCTTATCGTAATCTTAAAAAGTAATGGTGTGAATTTAGTGTGAAAAATGGTGTGAATTTTACTAAAAATCATCAAAAAAACACCCCATGGTGTGAACCATGAAGTGTTGTAAATGCTGTATTGTAGCTGGTTCTTAACGTTTTGAGAACTGGCTAGCTTTACGAGCTTTCTTAAGACCTGGTTTGATAAGTACTGGTTTGAATAATTTTAGAATAGTTCAATATCAGTGTTTTGAAGTTCCCCTATTCCTTTTCAATTTCAAAAAATATAAATATGTATTTCTGAGAGAGGGAGATTGTGTATTTTAAATTTTTGATTATTTATGCTTCATAATCCTATTTCGCTAATTACTCACTATCTGTTTCAACTAATATACAATTATAAAAATGTTTGTCCTTCGATAAAATTCTAAGTTTGGCACCACGTTGAACTACGACTTCTTGATATCTTTGTTCTTGATTCAATACATTTCCTGTATATATAGCACAAGTACCTTGAGGTAAATAAATTCTCAACTTATGATGATAATTTGCAATACCTCCTTGAGTTAAGGATGTAAATAAGAAACCCTTATCATACAAATAAACATTTTTTAAACCTTTAGCAGCTTCTATATTATTTTTTAGAACACCTTCGTGAACACCTCTGTAAACAATAATTTCCTTTTTTATTGGATATTGAGAAATATATTCACTAACATCTTTTAATAAGCTAGGATTATTATCTTTTCTTAACATCCAATTATAGTCTTGTCCTAATGAACAAAATTTAGTAATAAAATCAGTGTTTTCAGGAGAATCTTTCTTATTGTTTTGAGTAGTATATATATTTTCTTCAAAATCATCTACTTCTATGTAATGCGAGAATCTATTTCTTGCAAATTTTCTAAGTTTTATTCTATAATTTTCATCCCATTTATCATCCAACTCATCTGAAGAGTACTGTTCTCCATATGCAATCTCACTCTCCCAGCTATCGCCTATTTTCTTTATAAACTCTATCCAGCGACAAAACACTTGTTTATGTAATCTAATTAAACTCATACCAAATATTATATTATTTTTTATATAGAAACTCAACGAAAATAATCTCTTTCAAAATAAGTATTTTCTCGAAAGATATTTAATAGTAACTGACATCATCTATATTATACTTGTGATATTTATTTGGTATAATATTGAAAGGAGGAAGTAAGATGAAAAAATTAATCGTATTAATATTGGTATCTATGTCTACATTTTTGCTAATGGCCTGCTCTAAACAATCAAATAACTCCTTAGATGGAGAATATTACTGGATAAACGAAAATAGAAATGAAGTAGCTTTTACTATTTCCGGGAATACGGGAACTATTAAACATGGAGAGGCCGAAGGCTTTACTATAGACAAAGAAGAATCAACCATTCAATTATTGGGAGAAAATATCATCAAACTTACAAAAAGTTATACTTTTAAAGATGATGTATTTACTGTAGATATTTCAGGTATGAAACATAACTACTATAGAAAAGATAGCAAGGCTTATCAAGAAGCTTTAAAAAAGTATGGCTATCAATAATATACTCGAAAATTAGGAAAAACTGTGCTTAATTCATAAGAACACTACACTCAAGTGTTCTTTTTTATATCTGTAAAACGTTTTAAAACACTTGTTTATAATCTGTATATACCGTTCAGAGTTATTTTTAATCATTTGAGAATTATTAGAGTAATTATATAATTTCTTTTGATATGATATAACCATGAAAAATACAAAAGAAAATAACATCCAAAAAGCATTATGGCATATCAAACGCATTGTTACCAAATAGAAAGCAAGCACTCTAACAGCGATATAACAGCTGAACTATTCCATTTAAAAGCAAGTGTTGAAATTTTAATTCGAATTTGGAATGATGAAAAACCCTATCCAAATTTGGACAGGGAGAATGTGTTTTGAAACATGTATTACTAAATTTTAGCTCAGAATCTACCTTTTATAAATTTTAGTATCATATCATTTCATTCCTCAACACTTACTTTTTAATTATAAAAATTCTGTAACATTTAACATCTCTGCAAGATAACTACCTTTTATCCAAACAAATTGATGATACATTTTTAGTCCATTGATTTCTAATGGCTTAGCTGTGGAATCTTTCCCAGATCCTCTCAGAAATACAACGTAATCTCTAGATTTAGGGAAATTTGGAGAATCTTGTATGATTCCTTGAGTGTTTATTTTAGGCTCTCCATTTTTATCTTTTTCAATAACTAGTTCCAACTTGTTATTCTTAATTAAATATCTAACTTGTTCCCAGACTGGCTTTACTTCTCTTTCAATAAAGTTATCATCAAAACTAATTATCTTAAAACCTAAAAAAATATTATCCTCATAAAGTCCTGTACTTCCTTCTTTAAAAACACTAAATAGGAATCTCTGTTCTGCAAAATAATCTCTTATAGAAGTAAACTCAAATTCTATATCATTATCCAACCATTCTTCAAAATCAACCATTAAAAGCTTCGTGTCTTCAGTACGTTTATTTTTATCTGTCAGTACAATCGTTTTAGACTTAAAACCAAATTTATGAAATAGCATAATATCTTCAATTTTATTCGCTTGATTACTAAACATTTTAGCTAATATTCTTGAAGAGATACTTTTTGACACTTTGCCATTTTTTGATAATTCTAAGCGAACATCCAAAAAATTTGCTATTTCTTTGATTGTTTTACCGATAAATTCTTTAGATAGATTGGAAAGAATCCTTTTCAACTCAGATAAATTTGAAAACTTTTTATCTGGTAGAAGAGGTTGAAATTCCTTTCCAAAATGTTCTTGTACAATAGTGGTAACATAACTTTTAGTCAGTCTAAATCTTGGTGAATTTGGAAATTTCGGAGCAGTATCCATAAAAGACATTTCTGTTCTTAGCTTAGAAATTTTAGGAAATTCTTCTTGCTTATTTAAATTTTCTTTCTCAACATTCCTAACAAAATCTCTTACGATTTTCCAATCGTTTTCTAAAACTATTTGATCTTCATTACTAAATTTAAAAAATTGAAAGCCTTGTATTGGAAAATGAAAATATTCTGAAGCAGGTACAGTTTTGTCTGAATCGTATAAATAATAAACTAATAACAATTCTTCTAATTTATGCCATAAGGTTGAATCATAAAAATCATCTTGTTGAGCAATTTTATCTAACGACACCGCCGTGATACTCATTGGTTCCTTCGTCTCTATGGCATATCCGCTTTTATTTCGTGAAGAAACTCTTTTCACCCCTGTAGTTTTTAACTCTACTGGTCTATCATCAATTAACAAGTCGGCTTCTTGCTTTATATCAGCAGGATAACCAAAAACAGACTGTTCAATCACATCTCCAGCTATTCCTGTAATTTTAGGATTTTTCTCTGTCTTGGAAAAAACATTATTTCTATCTACTTCACCAAGAGTCTTTCCTACAATAAGACTTAGTATCCGTAAGACTTCTTCCATAGAAAATACATGATCTGCCATAATCCACCTCAAATGTTATTCTGTTAACTATTATATCAAAATCTAGTAATAAATACTTGATCGATTCACAAAAATATTATATAATTAGAAAATAAGGATAGGAGAAAAAATGAAAGTATTAGAATTATTTGCTGGAGTAGGTGGTTTTCGTGTTGGACTAGAAAACTCAGATAGAGAATATTTCGAAACAAAATGGGCAAATCAGTGGGAACCTTCTCGCAAATCACAAGATGCATTCGAAGTCTACAACTATCACTTCCCTGATAGCGAAAATATTAACATTAACATCTCTGATATTACAGACGAGCAGTTTTCGAAAATGGATGCGGATATGATTGTAGGTGGTTTTCCTTGCCAAGACTATTCTGTCGCTAGAAGTAAGAAGAACGAAAAGGGAATTGAGGGGAAAAAAGGAGTACTTTTTTGGGAAATCATCCGTGCAACTGAAATTATTAAACCTAAATATCTTATTCTCGAAAACGTTGACAGATTATTAAAAGCACCTTCTAAACAACGAGGAAGAGACTTCGCAATCATGTTAGCCGCCTTTAATAATTTAGGATATTCAGTTGAATGGAGAGTTATAAACGCAGCTGATTACGGACGTAGTCAAAGACGTCGTCGGGTCTTCTTCTTCGTTTACCGTAATGATACCAAATTTGCTAGATTAGTTGATGAACAATATGAAAATAATGAATCTATAGCTGAAGAACACAAGTATGATGAGTATTTGTTTAAAACCGGTTTATTTGCGACTCAATTTCCAATAAAAAACATACCAGTTAAAAATAGACATGTTTTTCATGAGCTTGGGAATGATATCGTAGAGGTATCTGATAATTTTACAGGTACTGTCTGGAACACAGGTATCATGAGATATGGAAATTACTACTCTATTGATACAGAATCTAACTTTAATGGAAAACCAATTACATTAGGTGAAATTCTTCAAAATGAAGAGGAAATTCCAGAAAAATATTTCATTACGGATTCAGCAAAATTGGAAAAATTTCAATTCCTACGAGGTCCTAAACGAATAGAACGTACTTCTGCCGATGGGCATACTTATATCTATTCTGAAGGAGGAATGGCTCCTTATGACGATTTAAACTTACCTGGTAGAACAATGTTAACTTCTGAAGGTACCGTTAATCGTTCTACCCATTTTCTTAAAGTTAATGGTAAATACCGTCTTATAACTCCAGTTGAAGCAGAACGTCTTCAAGATTTTCCAGATAATTGGACAGCTAAAAAGAAATTAGGAGATGGATCTATTGTAGATGTTTCTGATAAAATGAGAATGTTCTTTATGGGAAATGCATTGGTAACAGAAATTGTAAGAAAAATTGGTGATTTTATACGATATATAGATTAAAACACGATTAGCACCGTGTTTTAATTCTCTTTATTTTTTTTACATCATTAGTAACTGTAATTCTGCTTTTTTCCTTGCTTCTTGTTCCGAAAGTTTCGTACAATCCCAAGCATATGCTACAGAATTCCCCTTATTATAAATTAACCATATTTTTAAGTTTTTTATACTTTGCTTAAGGGCTTCCCAATTTTCTTGTTTAAGTAATTCTGGTAACTCTTCGCTAGAAACAAATCCTTTATGAATAATACGATTTTGAAGTTGTTTTTTAAAGATGGTCTGTATTGATTAAATTCACTAATAATCTGTTCTTTTATTTCATGAAACAAAAGAACAATTGATGCGTTTTGCCGCTGTATATAATCATCAATAGCTTGCTTAAACCTATCTTCATTAGACGGAAGGTACTCTCGAAACAAATCCAGCAAACGAAAGTATAAAGCTTGTTTTGATACTTCCAGATTTTCTTGTACTTTCTGAAAACTATCACAACTGTAATATATTTTAGATAATAGAACAATATCAGGCATCAGCACAATAGCTGAAAAGATGTTAGCTTCTCGTTCAATCTGATTATTTTGATTATCTACTGAATCTGCGAAATATCCACCTTCATGATGTAAAAGGAAGTGACCAAGTTAATGACAAAGTGTGAAATTTTGTTTCGTAACAGGATTTTCCTGTTCATAGGAAATACTAATTCCTAATTCATCAATAACTGTCAGACCTTCTATTTTTCTCCCTGAAAAGTGGTACGGAAACACTATTATTTTATTTTCACTTACATAATAATCAAAGAAAAAATGAAAGGTATATTTCAACAAAGGAATATCTTGATTCTTCATCAACTGATAAAGAAGTTGCTTGGCTCTTTGTTGTACACCTACATACAAATCTTCCAACTTGTCCCTCCTTTTTCTTTGGCAATACAAAATTTTATCAAATTAGTTGAATTTATCCTATAAGAAAGACCGACAGAATTCTACTAATGAAGAGTTTTAAACTCTAATATCTAGAAAACATTTACACTGACTATATACACCTGTAAGCTAATTATCTCCTTTATGAGTATTACCCTCTAGAGCATTTTTAAAATTATCAAATATTTTTTTTGCGTCGCCATAACTTGAACCGTATTCATTTGACGTAATCGGTGTATTGATATTATCAGAAACTATTTTCAATTTTTCTTCAAAAAATTCTTTTGTTAATTCTCCTCTTTTCTCCGCTTCAGGAATCAACACTCTATCTAGAAACATTACTAAGGCTTTAAAACCAACCGATTTCTGTAAAATTGATTCTTTGTTTCCCCAATCTTTATCAAAAACATCTGCTACGGCAGAAAAATAATTAAATAATATTTTATAGATGATATGGTCTTGATCAGTTTCAAATAATTCTTTAAAAATTTGGTTTTTTTTAATTAAATCTTTTAAAGGCGTTACAAAAGAACTTTGTGTAATTGGCGCAAAGTCCTGATTACTCATTTTATAACCTAACATTTTTATCGTATTACAAAAAGGTGATTCTTTATCATTATTGAATGTTTTAGCAAGATTATGTAACGTCTTTTCTACACTTCTATTGGGTGAAATCTCAAATAAATCATAGATAATTGAACTAGGCACACGAACTTGCTTGCCATTAATCGTAATAAATATCATTGCATCTTCATATGGCTCAGTATTAAACATGAATACACAAGGTAGAACCAAATCATCTCTCCTATCAGAGTCCATAATACCGGATAAACGGTGTTGTCCATCTATTATGGAGAACTTTTTCTCAGCATTATATTTGAAATAAAACTTTCCACCCTCAAAGGTAACATATTCACTATTCCCTGATAATATTATAGGAGTCGGGAAAATTGCATCGTTACTCTTTGCGTATGAAGATATTTCTGATATTCTTGTTCTTTTTAAATCTCTTTGGGTGTAACGGTCATCCTCTGTCTCAATATTATTATAAGTATCAGAAATTCTGTTTACTTTTGCTATTTGATAAATTTCCGATGCTCGTAATACACCCATATACATTTTCCCTGCTGGTTGCTCAAACTCTATAAATTCAAATGATAGTTCTTTTCCTGTAACATTGCTTTTTAAATATTCCATTTTTTCTCACCTCTACTAAATTCCGTTACATTCTTATTATTTTGCATTTGTTCTTGGCTTTCCTCTAAATCATTTAAATAATCAAGCATCTCATATTTTTCAGTCTTCTCCTTTTCCTTTTTCAAAGTCAGTTTGTAGTTAAAGAAAATATCAAGCAATAAAATTATGAAAGCAAATAAAAAGGAAAGGCAAATCCTCCAATTTATTGTAAGAGTGGATGGAAAACTCCAAAAAGAAATAAGTGAAATCATAGACATAAATAATAATCCGAAGGCACCAAAGAAAAATCTTGTTTCTAATGCTTCAACTTTATGATTTTCAGAAAGCTTCCACAATCTATAGTCGTAAAAAATATAGATAATGTCAAAAAAGTTTGTAACATATGTAATTATATGAGAGATTACAATCGTTATAATTGTACCATTCGTTAAAAATGTCATCATAATATCTAAAGGATTACGATTATAACCTAAAATCATAAGAGATAGCAGTAAAGGCAACAGTAAACTTGTTAAAAGCGATGCAGTAAACGTAATAAAAGTCTTAATTTTAGCTTCTCTCTTTATTTGTTGCTCTTTTGTTAATTTTTTCCCTTTTTTACCTTGTTTCTTATTCTTCACTAGCTTAATTCCTTCCTAAAGTATAATTATTTACACTAAAGTATTTTTTATTTACAATCTCGACCTTTAGTCACACTCGTGAAGTGTTTACAAATAATTTTATCAAGAGGTATCGTCATTCTTGATTATAACACTCTGACGTCCTAACACTACACTCAAAATTTATGCTTACATATATTTCTACTAAATCTTCTAACGCCACCCCAAATACTTCTGCTAATCTCACTGTATAATTAGTAAAACTTTTCTAGATTTTTCCTGATTTCCCTTTCGGCAATTGAGCCTTATCACTACTTGTCGAATTATCTGTTCCTTTAATCCCATTCTATTTAATCACCCTTTTCAAAAAGTTTTTTCCGTTCTTCCATAAAGGCAACTAACTCTTGTCTAAAAACTGTTTTCTCCGCATCAGTTAGGCCTTCTAAATTTTTACGGAAGAGAATTTCAATATCCACTAACTCTTTATTGGTATTTTCTTCATCGGAATTACCAACTAAATAATCAATGGAGACATTTAAAACTTGTGCAATCTTAACAAGATTTTCCTGTGTTGGTTTTTTTACTCCACGTTCCCATGATGCATATGCCTGTTGGGAAACATCTAGTTTTTCAGCTATTTGAGCTTGTGTTAGTTTTACTTGTTTCCTTAGTTTTTTAAGCGTTCCGCGAATTTCATATGTGACCTCAAAAAATTATTTTAAAATTTTGCAGAAAACCGTTGACAACAACAACTAGTGGTTGTATATCGATTGAAAATAGTAACCTTATCTTCAAGGCTAAATCACGATCATTGACAATTAAATAAAAAGTGCATCTGACAACCAGAGGACTGACTATCAAACTACACTAAACTTCGTACCTTTATTGTAATTTATTTGACACCAAAAGTCAAGTCCGTTTTATGGTTGAAGTGAATATATAAAACAAATATTTGTGAGCTTCCACGCATTTCGGACTTTCGCACTTTTCCGAATAGTAAAGTGAACTGGCTTCGCCAAAGGGCGTAAGAGAATCCCATGGGTATGATGACGACTACCTAAAGAGATTGGCTGAGAAAGCGATGGTAATTGACGCAAAGCACCTTGCTAAACGTTGCCACCGTGAAGGAGGAATCCTTCAAACAAATAACTTTTCTTTACTGCTGTCTATCCTTATTAGATAGACCTACTCTCAAGCCACTAAATTCTCTCCTTTTTTCACTTAGTAGCTTTTTTACATCTTACAATAAAGGAGAATGATATGACAAACTTTTTTCGCACTACAATGTAAACGACTCTATGATAACTATGAATTCACCTATGGTATGTTTAGTGAGTCTGATAAACTACAGGCCAAACTCTATGCTCAGGCTCAAATAAATCTACTCAAGATGCTCGTAGGAATGGCTATGCTCATGGTAATATTCAATTCTATAGTCACATGTATAAACGCAAAATTTTTAATCACTATTACTCAAAAGAGAAGCAACTAGCTTAACTCTTTTTATTTTACATTCAGAAAGGAAACACTTGTTATGCTACCAGAATTTATCGACACTGCTTACTACGAAAAATTGGGCAATGCGCCACGTTATGTCTTCGGAAAAGAAGGCAAATATCAACGCCACGTGCTAAACAATGAACAACACGGAGACTTCCACGTAATCACACCTGCTTCAGCTACCGTCATTCCAGAAGATGCTTTTATTGAAGCAGTTAACCCTATTTTCCTATCGGATACTTCGCTGAATGGAAATTCTGTCGCACCTGCTCTCAATATTTTTGCTGAAAAGCTAGTACTCAAGAAATAACAAAATAAAGGAGAAAATAAAATGGCTAAAACTGGATTAAAGTATGGAATCTATGAAGTTCTTACTCATAGCGATACCCTTACAACTAAGACTTATGTAAATACTTCGAATATTATTCCAATGGCTGTTGGAGAGATTACTTATCGCAATCTTAAAAAGTAATGGTGTGAAAAATGGTGTGAATTTTGCTAAAAATCATCAAAAAAACACCCCATGGTGTGAACCATGAAGTGTTGTAAATGCTGTATTGTAGCTGGTTCTTAACGTTTTGAGAACTGGCTAGCTTTACGAGCTTTCTTAAGACCTGGTTTTTTCTACATCATGATATTTATGGTAAATTATCACTAAAATCAAGTGCTTTCGAGAGATAAATTCTCAATTTTTACATATATAATCCTTTTAAAAATCGAGAGGTTATCAAAGGGTTATCACTTTTTTAGTTTTCGGAGCCCATGTAGTTGAGAAATAACGATTTATTTTTCTTCGTTTTTCTTCGTTTTTCTTCGTTTCATTAATTAAAGGTGAAATGATGTATAATACAAATCACATTCCCATACAAACAAATAAATTGCAAAACTATAAAGCGAATGAATTTCATGAATTTAAAAGTAAGATTACTTTATAAATTCACTAATTAGTAACTATGTTTTCTTCGTTTTTCTTCGTTTTTCTTCGTTTTTATTTCATTTCTAATTTATAGTATTGACTGCGATCTTTCGTACTTGTCCCATACCATGTTAAAATGCCTTTTGCTCTCAACGTTTTCAATAATTTCGACGAGTAAGAAACACTCCTACCTAAGAATTCTGCTACTTTTTTAGTTGTCATAGGTTCTGCTGTATTGTACATATACTGTATCAATAGTTTTTCATCAACACTTAAATCACTATAATCTCTAAGTTTACTTTCCAAAGAATCACGTGTTCTCAATGTTCTACTTGTAATACTGTTTTCTAATGTTAAAACTACTTTGTTACCTGGTTCAGAGTAACACGGTTCATGGAGAAAAGCAGATTCCATTTCAGAATAGATTCGTTTTACTCCCTCATTCATTTCTCGGACCCATCCAAATTCAGTTAAGGTACGAGCTATACGCGGATTTCTAGAAAAACGTTCATGTCTTATATTCTCAACAGTTACAATATTCGGTAGTTTTCCTGGGCTATGAATCTCTAGACGATTATCAAACATCAATACCCTGATATGATCTCCGTATACTGAATAATTCCTGTGGGTTACTGCATTTACAATTCCTTCAAACCAAGCAAATTCAGGATATTCTGGAAGTATCTGAAATCTACCATCACTATCTAGATACTGAAACTCTCGTAGCTGGGTTCGAATAAAATCTCTAACTTTAACAATTAATTTAGGCAATGCATCATCAAATGTTACTTCCTTAATAACATTAAATTCACTTCCTGTACCTACATCTACCCCATCAAATCGTTGAAAACGAACACGTGCTTGAGGGAAAAATGCTGAAGGATACTTACCAAAGATAAGAATAGCTGCCTTTGTTAATTTACCATTGATAAGAAACCGTCTTGCCTTTAATATCTCCTCAGTTGAACGTTCTGAAATATCAAAATGGTCCTTAAAATCCTGAACCAATAGTTCATCAATATCATCTAATGTGGCATATTCAATGATTTCATCTTCAAAGAAACGCTGTCCCTTATCATAACTAAGTTGTATACGTTGCTCATAACTCAACTTGACTGATTCATCTCCCTGTCGTAGATAAACTTCATCATTTGGAGCAGCAATCACTCGGTTCGATGATAATTCAACTGAGATAACCAAAATCAGGTCGTCTTCTCCCTTATGATTAACCACAGGTATTTCCTCAAAAGATAAGTCCAACGGTGTATCCCGCATCTCTCGGTCTATCTTTTTGAAATCATCAATTGGATAGGCTTTCCCATCCTTAAAACCAGTGATAATATTATCCTGCTTTTCATCTTCAATCCCGATAATCAACTGACCTCCATCAGCATTAGCAAAGGCAATCAGATGTTTTAACAATTCCGATGGTTTTTTCCTAGCTGATTTCCTATCCAAATATTGATTTTCTGGCGAAAATTGCCAGTAATTAAAATCATATTTCATTTATTTTCTCCTAATTTTTGGTTAAATAATGATGATTATTCTGTATTACTTACTAAATCTGTTTTTCTTAAGATAATAGGCTAGGTGTTTCATTATGATGAGGGCGATTACACTTTTCAACTTGTATATATAAATTTTTAAGCAAATTAATACTAGTCAGGACTGCTTCACCAGTATTTAATTTTTTAATTTGATTGATTTGATTCTCCATCAGATGATTTTGAATAGCTTTTATTTCATCTGGTGAAGTTAGCCTATGAACTAATAAAGTGCCAACTTGCCCTAACAATATTTTATCAACATCATTTGGATTCTGAGTTGTCAAAAACAGAAATATACCTTTCTTTCTACCCTCACGAGCAATACTATTTAATCCTGTGTAAAATGTAAATCCATCACTATTAATACCTTTTGTATATCTATGAACTTCATCAATAAACATAACAAATGGTTTTATTGATGCCGAACTTAAATTTACTAAATGATTTGAAACGAGGTCAATAATCATCCCACCAATGCCATCAGTTGTTCCAATTTGAGAAACATCTATATACAATGATTTTTTTGTTTCTCCTGCTGAAAATGAATCGATAATATCAATAAAACTTTGACCATCAGAAGTGAAAAAATTTACAAGAGATGTATTATTCAACTTATAATTGACCTTTTGAATGAGGTACTGATTCACATTAAAATTGAATAAATCCGACTCAAATTCTCCCTTTTTATTTTGTTTAGTTGTTTCACCAGCTATTTGTGCAGATAAAAATTGTATATTAAAATTCTTATCTTCATCCGTCAGACTTGAAAGCTCTACTTCTACATCACTAACAAGTTTTCCTACTTTATGATATATTCCATCAATTTTATTTTTATATTGAAAACGTAAAGAACGTATAGCTTCAGCCAAAACTGCTGGTTGTGTTCCATCATTTGTCTCAAATAGAATTGACCATTGATTAATTGACATTTGTGATAAAGGTAAGAAAGCAGTTTGTCCAAGTATGTATTTATCTACTTCATCATCTGTAAATGAGTCTGAATACTCTCCTGTTGGATCTATTATTAAAGTCCTTATACCATCATTGATTAGTTTATCCAAAATGCTCAAAGCTGATGTTGATTTGCCACTATTAGTAGTTCCAATAGTCATTAAATGTCTATTAAATAAAGTTTTAGGTTGCAATTTTATGGGGTAATTCTGTGAGCTGAACGCTAAATTAGCAAATGTTGATAGTTGATTTTCGCTATCTGGATTAACTTCTATTGATTTTATAAAAAGTTCTACAACTTTTTCATTAGCCATATATACCTTATCAGTGATACCTACCGTGTTTGTCCCATTCAGTTTAAAATACTTTTCACCTAGTGGTATATACCCAAGAATATCTATACTGATTTCAGGAAATATTTTCTCTTGTAACCCACTAGTTAACATTTCGTGAACACTATCTGAATTTGGAAGCTTAGACTGAAATATTTCTCCAAAGAATAATCCATTATTTGAATCAATCAAAACATAGTAATTAATCGTATTAGGTGAAAGTATATCTTTCTTTAACTTCCTATATGAGAATAAAGATAAGTTCTCAATTTGAATTGTTGAGTATGAACGATTGACCTGAGAAATCATTCCAAGATAGTAATTACTTTTATCAGCTACTTTATAAAAAATGTCAATCTTCGTCATTTAAGTACTTTCCTCTCAAGAGATCAACTAAATCACTGTTCAGGGTAGCCTTTAAAAATGTAATTGGATACCCTTTATCCATTAAATCTATAAGTTTTGCCCAATTCTCATTATAACTAGTTTCAGTTTCTTCAATTAACTGAAAAACTTCTTCTTTCTCACTATACTTTCTATTTGGATCAATATTAAAATCGGTGACCAAAAGTCGAAGGCTATTATTATTTTTTAAGGCTTGAGTAATCATTTTTGAGATATGATCATCTGAAAAACTAAACCCAGATGAAATTAATAAGGTATTAGGACGCTTTATAAGATCTTGGAATTTTGTAAAGAGTTCAAAATATGGTTCTTGATAACTTTGAGCATATTTATCAGAACTTGGAAAGACCATTACCATTTTGTCTGTATCTATGATGCTATCTTTATTTTTTCTCAAAATAGTTCCATCATCTTGTTTTTCCCATGTAAGTGAACCATGTATTTTTAAAAGATTGAATGTCTTATCCTTATATTCAACCTCTCTGGTGTTGATATTCTGAACTTCCTTTATAAGATTCCATTCAAACATACTGCTATCAAACTTCGGTATTGGAGTGAAATTAAAACCATCAAAAACAACAAAATTATTTTCCGCCGCAGCTTCTTCGATTAAAACATCATAATTTGTCGTAATAACAGAAAATTTATTTCCATCCTTTCCTGATAAGCTTGACAAAAAGTTTAATAAATAACCATGCTTCAGTTCCTTACTGTCATATGAATAATTTGTATTTTCTTTAATTAGTTGTAAAATCTTTTTGATACTATTATTAAATTTGTCTTTATCTTTATCTGTACCAGACGCATATGGCCGATAATGGAATAGTGTTGATAAAAAATCTTCGAGATTAAATCCATCATCCAATCTAGGCTTATCGGATTCTCCAAATTTTTCTTTATCTAATATATTACCATCTTTGTACCTACACATCTCAGCTAATTCTTCAAGGCTATACAAGTTATCCGACTTATCTAATTTTACAAATATGTCGTCAGCAATCATTTTTACTGTCTTACCATAGTTTGAATTTCCTCCTACCACAGATGCTCCTGCACCTGCTAGAAAAACAATGTTTGAATATTTTTCACCGTAAACTATTCTGTGAATTTTTCCACTAATCATACGTTGAAAGTCAATTTTTGTAAAGACTTTTTGCTGTTCCTCTTGAGAGTCAGGATGTTCCAGTTTTCCGTTAGAATCATAGAAAAAAGAATTTCCATCTTTATTTTTCTCTACACCATAGGAAATTGTATTAGATAGATAATGCAATTCAATTTTTTCATAATCTTTTTCTTTATCGTAAAAGAAATCCATGTTCTTACTCCTCCACTTCAAATTTAGGTAAGCTATTAATTAAGTCAACCGTTTGTACAGATACATTGATAATTCTCAACAGCAAATTGAAGATATACTTTTCATCATCACTATAGTCATTTGGATCATCTGTAATTCCTGATTTTTTATCAGTTTTAACTTGATACTGATCGATAATCCATTCAATAGCTGAGCGTCCATTCACGATATATTCATACGCCTTTTCAGGAATATTACTAATGGTGATGTCACTGTTAAATATGATTGCCGATAAATCATTCACCAATTTCCCGTTATCATCACGTTTTTTAACGAATCTCATCTTGGTTACTTTGTAACTTGGATTGACAAATGGTGTAATTTCTGCTCCATCATAAACAGGAACTTCTTCATAGTTGAGATGCAAATCCATCAACTTATAACCAATTTCGACATACTTTTCTCTATTCTTAACAATTGGAATTCTAGCTAGATCTTTCTTCAAATCATTAGCATACTTTTCTTGATATTCTTTAGAGTTAAGTAACCCATAGACATAAGCAAAGGTGTCATCCAAATTTAAACCTAATTTGTCAGCAAATTCTTGATTCATATTATCATTATTCTGGAACAATGATGTTTCATCAACTTCATTGTCATAACGCATGAAGTGTTGACCCGTATCCATTGTATGTAGATTTGGCATTAATGTAGTCACAAGAACTGAAAAACCACGAGAAACTCCTTTGCCAGTTGTCATTATAACTAGGTTATTCTCACCATATTTTCTATACCATTGACCTGGTCTTTCAATAACATCATTAGTATAATAAAGGTACTTTTCGTAAATGGACGATACAAAGATTCAATTATATCATCCTTAGAGAATTGTAGCTTTTTGGATTTTAGAATTAAATCTTCTAATTTAACAGACCATTTGATAAAGTTATCATTTCTATTAAGTAAAGATTTACGTTCTTCATGTGGCATAGACTTGAGTCTTTCTAGTTCCAAATTATAATTAGAAATTAACTTTTTAACATTTTGTTCAGTATTCTTCTTTGAAAAATTGTATACCCACAAATCTCTTGCGGTACTGATGCCAACTGCATTACTACTAAATACGGAATCACTGCCCCCTGCTAAACTATCATATTTCTGATAATTTGGATCTCTTTGATTGAGCCAATCGTTGTTTTCATCAGGAATAATCTCTTGCCAATCTAGATTTGAAACATCACCAAATCTCGAAATAATCCCTAGTTTTTCCTTTTGTGATAAATAATCACCAATGTCATGATAGTAAAGTTCATGACTATCTGAGCCATCTTTAACTAGGATGGAAATTGCCACGGATGTCCGAGTCCCAGCACCGAATACATTTCCTCCTTCTTTCTTACGAATTTCACCAAGTCCAAGAGCATTCCCTCTCAGATTGAAAATATAAAGATGATTAAAATCTTCATATAGACCAGCTCTAAGACCATCAGTTGAATTTGAATTCAGATACCCTCCATTAGTTACAAATCCAATTACACCTTGATTTGTAAGTCGATCTGATGCCCAACGGAATGCTTTTACATAAGAATCGTATAATCCTTTTGTAAGGCCGGCATTTGATTTAGCTACATAAGTCTCTGCTAATCGTGTATCTAATTTTGGATATGATACATTCTGATTATTATCATTTTGACTATTTTGTCCAATTGAATATGGTGGGTTTCCAATAATCGCTGTAATTGGTTTCTCTTGTTGTCGTTTCAGACGTTTATCATTTGTGCCAAAGAAAGAGTCGTCAAGAGTGTCTTCTGTTTCTGTTGATTCAAAAGTATCCGTTAAGACAATTCCTTCGAATGGTGCATACGGTTCATCACCATTAATTTCATCAAATACAGCTTCAATATTAATGGCAGCAATATAATAGCTTAGAAGAACAATTTCATTCGCATGCAGTTCTTGTGTATATTTTCTTAGAATATCGTCAAAGGTAATTTCACCGCTATCCATCAATGATTTCAAGTAATGCAATGTTCTAGTGATAAATGTTCCAGTTCCAGTAAATGGATCCAAAATATGTACATTTTCACTCGCTAAAGTCTTACCAAAATGCTTTCTCAAGACTATATCAACCGATTTGACAATAAAATCTACAACTTCTACAGGAGTAAAGACAATCCCTAATCTTTCTGTAGTTGGTTTAAACCCTGTAGAAAAGAATTTATCATATAAGGTAATAATGATTTTCTGCTTAGCTTGAGCGTTATCAATTCCCTCTGCACGTAGACGAACTGAATCATAAAATGGTTGTAATTCTTTCTGCTCTTTTTCAAAACCAAATTGTGATAGTTCCTCTACAATTTGTTCCATGGCAGAACTTACTGGATTGTTCTTAACAAAACTGTATTCTCCAAAGAGTGCATCAAAAATTGGTAAAGTAATTAAGTGTTGCGCCAACATCTCAATCGCTTGACTTTGGTCAATTGATTCATTGATATTGTGTTGTAAGCTATGAAGGAATTTATCAAAAGCAGATTTACTATCAGGATTTTGTTCTAAGATGAACTCAATTCCTTGAATGTGACGTCTAGCAATATCAGCAACATCTTTCGACCAGTCTTCTAAATAACGTCTATCCCCCACTTTTTGAACAATTTTACCATAAATTGCCCCTTCAACAGCTTCCCATTCAAGTTCAAGTTCTGTTTGATAAGCAACTATTGGCTCTTTCACATAACTTTCATTGAAATTAGGATCATCTGGTGCACCACCAACCCCAATAACTTGGATATTTTTGGGTTTTTGTTTGTTTAATTCTAGTTTATTAACTGTAGCTTCAAAACGTTCATCTACTGAACGCAGAGCGTTTAACACCTGCCAAATAACATCGTATGTTTTATTGTTATCGAGAATTGTTTCTGGTGTCTCACCTGCTGGAACTACAATTGGTAGAATAATGTAGCCATATTCTTTTCCTTCAAATTTACGGATGATTCGTCCGACAGCCTGAACAATATCTACCTGTGATTTTCGAGGAGACAGGAAGATAATAGCATCAAGATTAGGAACATCAATTCCTTCTGTTAGGAAGCGAACATTTGACAAAATACGAGCTGAATCTTCAGGAATATCATCACTAGCTAACCAATCTAATGCTTCATTTTTTTCGAGGGCGTTCATACTGCCATCTACGTGACGAACATTTACGGAGTAGCCTTCATCACTATTAAGGTATTCATTAACAACATTTTCAAACTGAGTTGATAGCCTTTTACTATCTTCGATAGTCCGAGAAAAGGCTATAGCTCTTTGCATTGGTTCGCCAGAAACTTTATCTGCAAAACTTTCTCGTTTAATCATTCCATTCCAAACACCAATGATACGCCCCACATCATCAATATTCAGACCATTCTCTGAATCAGCAAGAGCTTTTTGCATATCTTTCTGAACCACTGTTTCGTCAACAGCCAAAACCATCAGTTTATAATCAGTAAGAATGTCATGACTAATAGCATCTCCAAAACCTAAACGATAGAACACACTACCATATAGGCTTTCATCATCCATACTAGAAATTATGATTGAATTTTCTTCTGCTTTTTTCTTGGCATCAGTACCATATAATTTTGGTGTCGCTGTTTGGTAAAGTCGCTTTGTCCCCTTTACATTTAGATTACTATGTACCTTCGTAAATGCTGATGCTTCATCACCAAGAGCTTTTGCTCCTGTAGTACGGTGGGCTTCATCAGCAATAATTAAATCAAATTCAGGGAATCCTTCCTCTTGAGCCTTTCCAAGTACATCAATTGACTGATAAGTTCCGAATACTACTAACAGCTCTTTTTTAGGCCTATCCATTAATTCTAAATAATTTTCAACAACTTTTTTTGATGAAGTTGTAGCTGGATAACCTATATCACTAGCTTTAATTGTTATATTTGATTCATCCTGCTTGACACTTCCACGGCTAGCATTTCTATCACTAGTAACTGCCATTGAAGACATAGCCATCTCTGTATCATTATTCCACCCTCTCAATGTTTGAGTGAGAAGTTGAATGCTTGGTACTAAATAAAGAATAGTATACTGTTCTTTTTTAGCTTCCTTCGCCATTGCTTCAGCAATTTTTAAACTTGTAAAAGTCTTACCTGTTCCTGGAGCCATTATAAGTTGCCCACGATCATTTTCCTTAAAATGATTCAATGCAGACTGGATCGCACTTTCTTGATAATATCTTAGCTTCTTTTTAGCTTTTACAGTTACTACTTCTGGTGATTCAAAAGAAAATTTTGACCAATCAATCTGAGAATTTCTTAAATCTGAAAGCCCAATACGAATAACATCGCTACGATCTGCTAAAGCTTTTTCAGCATTCTTGCCCCATTTATCTGTTGAAGCAACAATAATACCTGATTCGTAATAATCTTTTCCAAGCTCCCCTAAAAAAGAATCAATATTAGATTTTTGAATACTATGATTATAGAATTTTGCCTGAATCGCTACTAATTCACCAGTAAATTTTTCAGCAACTAAGTCTACTCCAAGATCAACTTTAGGTATTCCAAATTCCTCTGGAACATCTGCTAGCATCCATACATTCTTAAACTCATTCTGGTATGTTGGTTCATTTTGAAAATAGGCACGAGCCAAATATTCAAAATATGTCCCTCGATCTCTCTGCGTTTCAGCAAGTTCATTAATCTGATGTACTAAATTATCAAAAGTCATTTTATTCCCTTCTTTTCAAAATTAAAATTTAGATATAATTCATTTATTTGAACAGAACATATTACAGTTACTATCGTATGTTTATTATACCACTTTCTTTTCCTATCTCGTATAATTCCATCAGGGGTTTGGGGATTCCCCAAAATTCAAATCACCTCAAAAGTACATACACTATGTGTATACAAATTTTGGGGGTGATTTTGGGAGTGTGTGTACAGACTCTGAGCTCGCAAAGTCATAATATGAGAAATTTCTCCCCTTCGATAAAATAATCCAAAAAATCACTTTAGCTATAATTTGTGTGTACAAATATTTTAAGAAGATATATAAAAAGCGTTGCAAAAATTTAACAGCGTTTCCTTATTTTAAAATCCTCATATGTCTTTCTTTTTTATGGTTAGCATCGTAGTATTCCAGCATCGCATGAT
>ERZ773211.75-NODE-75-length-24886-cov-4.88373_pt1 | contig 24886 bp, 19 predicted proteins | sample MGYA00511914_ERZ773211 | MGnify/ENA primary metagenome ERZ773211 (study PRJEB29015, sample SAMEA2738163) | human oral metagenome | biome: human oral; feature: human-associated habitat; material: saliva | place: China | collected 2242 ...
CCTGCTACGGAAGATCCTGCTGAGGAAGACCCTTCATGTCCCATGGGATTCCAGAGGGGGTGCGGCGGGCGGCGTGCCAGCGGTGCTGGCGCCTCCTTGCCCCGGCGTGTGTCCTGTTGTTATCTAGCCTATCGGGTTCTGCTGTGTGGCGGGCGGGTGGGAGGTTTCGTTTGTGTAAATTCTCGCTTGTGTGCTCTCGATTGTGCGCCGCGGTAGCTCAGATTCTGGGCGGCTCCGGGGGGGGGAGGGAGGGTGACCGCTCCCCCGCTTTCGCTACGGTCGGGTGGTTACTCCCTACCTGCGCATCCCTATCTGTGTCTGTCTATCTGTGCCTATCTATTTGTGCTCAGATAGTCCGGCATATGACGGTTCGCGGGGCGTGTTCGGGGTCGCCTTGCAATAATGGGGGTATGCTACATTCCATTCTTCTCTCGACTGTGCAGTTTCCGCTGGCGCAGCTTCCGTTGGCGACCAGCATTGTTGCCGCTGATCCTACCGGTTTAGAGTGGCTGCTGCTTATTGCGGCGCCGGTTGTTTTCTGTATTGTCTACCTGGCGTGCATTATGGCGATTGCGGCGTTTGGTCCGCTGGTCATGAGGAACAACAAGTCGGGCGGCGCGACCTACCTGCTGGACCGCCCCTCCCGCGTGGCGTTTAGGACTCGCACCGTGGCGCTCTTTGCTGTGGTGGGTGCGTTTGTGGAGCTTCTTTGGCTCGGTTATACGGGTCGTGTGGGGTCGATTGCGGTCATTCCGATTCTGCTCTTCACGTGGTCGTGGAAGTTCGCGTTCTTCTTCCTGCCGCTGCAGCTGATTCGTGCCTGGTATGTGCACGCAACGCGCGGCAAGTATGATTCTCTCTCCGCTGAGGGTGCTCAGCGCCGTGAGAAGCTGAACCGTAAGAGCGCCTACGAGGTGTCGAAGATGATGCAGCGTAACCCGCAGCAGTTCGCGATGAGCAAGGAGCTGCATACGCTGGCGCGCGGTCAGAAGATTGCGGGTGTGCGTCCATTCCAGAACCTTGACGAGGCGGGCAAGAAGCGCCGCACGAACTATACGGTGGAGCTGGCTGTGGCGCTCATGCAGGCGCGTGCCATGAACCCCGGCAAGCTTCCTTCGGAGGCGTTCGGTGAGAGCATCCTGGGTATGGGTGTTGGCATAACGTCTGATCGCGCGGTGGAGCAGACCTGGTTGACTCTGTGCACGGAGCGTGTCAACGCACCGGATGCGCCGAACTACCCGGATTCGCTGTACCCGGTTGCGGCTCGTTTTTCGCTGTTTACCACAATGTCACTGTTGCAGCCGGTGATGGGTCGCCCCTATTCGCCGTTTACTGCTAAGGATGCGCGCCGTTTTGTTCCACGTGATTTCTCGGCGGATACCGTGCTGTTGAAGACTGAGGAGCTGGGCAAGAAGGCTCTGGCGCAGAGCGCGATTTTCCGTCAGATTCATGAGCGTCTTCTGCCCTTGCATCAGCAACAGCCTCAGCTGGTGGATGGCCGCGCCCTGGCGTATTGCGGTGCCCTGCAGGCGACTGTGGCGAAGGCTGAGGCAGAAAGCCAGCGGTTGACGAGCCAGATTCTGGCGGCGGCGGCTTCTGAGCGCGGCATCCTGCCCTATGGTTTGTTCTCGCAGATCGCTGAGGATTATCAGTGTGTTCAGCGTCTGCTGAATCTGATGGTGAAGGCGACCGCCGACATTGAGCGTTTTATGAACGCGGTGGAGGCCCTGGTGCAGATGCATTCCGGCCCGGCTCAGCCCTCCGGTATCGCGTACGAGAAGGTGCAGATGGAGTACATCGCTGCTCTTCTGGACGTTATTGTCTTCTCTTCGCACGCCCCGCTTGCCGGTTCTATTCAGGCGTCGTACGCCCTGCTGAAGGCAGACTATGAGGCGTTTACGTTCAACACCACCGATGAGCTGAGCCGTAGCTATTGGCTGCAGTACGCGAAGAACGCGGTGAGCGCCTGCGATACGGGCCTGTCTCAGGGTTATGAGGGTTTCTTCGGCTCTGATGATGCGGCGAAGACGGCGTGGGAGTCCTACGCGGAGGACGTCGTGAAGGAAGTCTGCACCTACTCGATCACCCAGCTCTATTGGGATGCGCTGGTGCAGCAGGCGCTCATTCAGCGCGATTTGCCGCGTGAGTTTGAGGATGCTTCGTCCGCCGTTCCGGAGCTGATGAATAAGAACGCCGCTGCGTCGTTCCCGACCTACTACATTAACCTCATCTGGAACTAGGCATAGTTGTTCCCTCGTGGTGAGCGGTACGCCAGGTTGGAGCCGTACAGGGTTAGAATAGTCAGCATGACTACTGAGCGTTCTTCCGAGATCTCTTCGCCCTACGCGGCACAGCCTACCGCTACCTCCGCGGCTGCTCCCGCTTCTGCATCCGCATCGGCATCGAAGCCTTTTGACCTGGACACCGTCAAGAAGGTGCGTACCGTTCACCTGGCGCAGGCTAAGGCGACCGGGCAGAAGTTCTCCATGCTGACCTGCTACGACGCCCTGACCGCGCAGATTTTTGATCGCGCCGGCATCGACATGCTGCTGGTGGGCGATTCAGCGGCGAATGTGGTGCTCGGTTACGAATCGACCCTGACCATTACCCTGGATGAGATGATTCCGCTGGTTGCGGCGGTTTCTCGCGGTGCATCCCGCGCCATGGTGGTTGCCGATCTGCCGTTTGGTTCCTATGAACAGTCCCCGCAGCAGGCAGTGGCGAGCGCTGTTCGCCTGATGAAGGAGGGCGGCGCGCACGCGGTCAAGATTGAGGCGGACGCTTCGATGGTCGAGTGGGTTCGTGCCCTGGTGCGTACCGGTATTCCGGTGGTGGCGCATGTTGGTTTCACCCCGCAGGCGGAGCATGCCCTGGGCGGTTTCCGTGTGCAGGGTCGCGGTGATGCGTCTGAGCGTGTTCGTGAGGATGCGGTGGCGCTGGCTGAGGCTGGCGCGTTCTGCGTGCTCATGGAGATGGTGACTACCCAGACTGCGCAGCTGGTGGATGAGGCTGTGGGTGCTGTGCCGACTATTGGTATTGGTGCCTCGAATGTGACGACCGGTCAGGTGCTGGTGTGGCAGGACATGATGGGTGTTCGTGCCGGTCGCGTACCGCGTTTTGTGAAGCAGTTTGCGCAGGTCGGTCAGGTCATGGAAGACGCTGCACGTGCTTATCGTGAACAGGTTCGTTCGGGTGAGTTCCCGGCGGCTGAACACACCTTTGAGTAGGCTTTAGGCTGAGAAAAAAGCTTGATGAAGAAAGACCCCCGTACCCGGTGCTTCCGGGTGCGGGGGTCTTCTGTGTCTCAAACTTTTTGTGGTGTTGGTAGCCTCAAACAACGCCGGGAGCGTTGAATCTTTAGCTCCAGTTGCTGTCCTTATCCCAGGCGTCGTTGCGTTCGCGGGCGCGGTCCATGGCGTGTGCCGCCTCCTCGTAGGTTTTGAAGGGGCCCCACAGGGAGGTGACGGCGCTCTGCTGACCGCGTTCCACCTGACCGGTTTTGAGGTTGTACCAGTACTCTTCGGGGTGCGGGCTGGTGGCTTCGGTCGCGGAGTTCAGGGTCTTTTCGACCGCCGATTCGATGGCTTCGCTCAGGCGGTTTTTCTTCTCACTCATGGGTTCTCCTTCGACGGTGAGGGGCTGGTGTTTCTAGCTTCTCACGCGCGTAGGTTCGTGGCAATGAGGCTGGTGGAGCTTCTCACGGCGTTCCCCCTTCCGCGGTCTTCCGATTCTGCCTTCCACCCAGGCTTTCCACCCGCACAGTTTTGCCGCTAGCGTGCTGAAATTTTATTCACAATCTGGGAAAAAGGTACGGCTTATGTATCCGCCGCTTTTTAGCGCCCGCGCAAGGGACACAACCCGCCCATGCCCGGTAAGATGAAACTATGTCTTCAACCAAAACGAACACTTCGCATAATCTTCCCGCAGAGCCCGGTCGCGCACCCGTCGGTTGCCTGACCCCCGGACGCGTCACCCCCATGCGCCCGGTCCCCTCGCACATTGTTCGCCCCGAGTACGTGGGTAAGCCCACCGCCAACGAGGGTAACGACTCGAACATGTACACCCCCGAGGAAGTTGAGCGGGTTCGCGCAGCCGGCAAGATCGCGGCAGGCGCCATCGTTGAAGCATCCAAGATTTGCGTGCCCGGCACCACCACCGACGAGATCGACGTGCTGGTCCACGAGTACATTTGCGACCACGGCGCGTACCCCTCCACCGTGGATTACCGCGGCTACCCCAAGTCCGTGTGCACCTCCCTGAACGAGGTCATCTGCCACGGTATCCCGGACTCCACCGTGCTGGAGGACGGAGACATCCTCAACCTGGACGTCACCGCATACCTGGACGGCATGCACGGTGACACCAACAAGACCCTGCTCATCGGCAACGTGGACGAAGAGTCCCGCCTGCTGGTTGAGCGCACCGAGGAGTCCCTGAACCGTGCGATTAAGGCTGTGAAGCCGGGCCGCCAGATCAACGTGATTGGTCGCGTCATTGAGAAGTATGCGGCACGTTTCGGTTACGGTGTGGTTCGTGACTACACCGGTCACGGTGTGGGTCGTGAGTTCCACTCGGGCCTCATCATCCCCCACTACGATGCGGCGCCCGCCTACGACACCGAGATTCGTGAGGGCATGATTTTCACGATCGAGCCCATGCTGACCCTCGGCACCATCGAATGGGACCTGTGGGACGATGACTGGACCGTTGTCACCCGCGACCGTAAGCGCACCGCACAGTTCGAGCACACCCTCGTGGTGACCGCTGACGGCGCGGACATCCTCACCCTGCCCTAAAGCGCAGACCTCTGGGTTTCCTGCTTGTAGAGATACGGCAGATACGAACCCAGCACCTCACTTTTATATCAGTTCACCCACTAACAAACCCGCCCACTCCCCCAGTTACACGGCAGTAGGCGGGGCGAAAGAGAGAAAACCATGAGCGATTACGCAGAACCCGGCGTCATCACCGAACTGCCCGCACCCACCCCCAAGGACCTGCAGATTGGTGTGGACATTGGAGGCACCGGCATTAAGGGCGGCATCGTTGACCTGCGCACCGGTAACCTCGTGTCCGACCGCTTCCGCATCGACACCCCCAAGCCCGCAACCCCCGCCGCTGTGGCTGAGGTTGTACGCCGCGTAGTTGATGAGCTGCAGGGCCGCGACCTGGCACCGGACCCCGAGTCCGCTGTCGGCATCGACTTCCCCGCAGTGGTGAAGAACGGCATGGTCTTCTCCGCAGCGAACGTGGACGACTCCTGGATTAACACCGACCTGGAGCAGGTCATGAGCGAGGCGCTGGACGGCCGCACCGTCTACGGCCTCAACGACGCTGACGCAGCAGGCCTGGCTGAGGCAACCTACGGTCAGGGCCGTAACCGTGACGGCCTGATCGCTGTCATCACCCTGGGCACCGGCATCGGCTCCGCCCTCATCAACGACGGTAAGCTGATCCCGAACACCGAGCTGGGTCACCTGGAGATTGACGGCCACAACGCCGAGTCTCAGGCTTCCGCTCGCGCCCGCGAGGTGCACGAGCTGTCCTGGAAGAAGTACGGCAAGCGTCTGTACCGCTACTTCGAGCACGTTCAGATGCTCTTCTCCCCCGACCTGTTCATCATCGGCGGCGGCATCTCCAAGAACCCGGAGAAGTTCATGCCCTACTTTGAGGATCAGATTCGTACCCCCATGGTCATGGCTGCCCTGCGCAATAACGCCGGTATTGTGGGTGCGGCACTGTGGGCTGGCGGTATGCTGCCCGAGCGTCAGCGCCGCGGCGAAGCGTAAGAGTCTGCTTCCTGCTATCCGCCTCGAATAGCGCTTCACATACGCACGAAGGGACCGCCTTTCCGAATGATTCGGAAAGGCGGTCCCTTCTGCATGCCATCGCTCATGTAGCAGCGGCTGAGCTCATTAGCTACTTGCTTAGAAATTTACTGGGCGATGCGGTCCTCACGCAGACGCGCAATCGCCTCCTCAAAGTCTTCAAGGTTCTCAAAGGCCTGGTACACGCTCGCAAAACGCAGGTAGGCGACCGCATCCAGCTTCGACAGCGGCTCCAGGATGGTCAGACCCACCTCGTGCGCGTTAATCTCCGCCAGACCGCGGGCACGAATCAGCTCCTCAACTTCCTGGGCGAGCTTCGCCAAATCGTCCTCACCCACGGGGCGGCCTTGGCATGCCTTACGCACGCCGGCGGCGATCTTCGAACGGTCGAAGGGCTCGGTCACGCCGGAACGCTTAATCACCGAAATGGTGGTGGTTTCAACGGTCGTGAAGCGGCGAGCGCAGGAGGTGCACTGGCGGCGGCGGCGAATTGCGGCGCCGTCATCGGTGGTGCGGGAATCCACCACGCGCGAGTCGGTGTGCTTGCAATAGGGGCAGTACATTCGTTTCTCCTTGGCTGGGCGCTAGCGCCCGCGTATACAGCGCTCAAGAATATTTATACCTATTCTACCGTGATATACAGCGGATACACCGTATGTTGTGAGTGAATATACGCTCAGGGTGGACTCTGCTCTGCAGAATCCACCCTGTCATTCCCCTATTGGGGGTTGTTAGCGTGCGTTGTTAGCGTCGAATGCAGCTCGGACCGAAAATCGTCTTGATTTCACCGAAGAGGCTCGGGTTCGGTTCCACGCGCACACTCGGGTCCAGCAGCACCAGCTGCTCCTTATCGCGGGTACGCACGAGCATGCGCACATCCGCGGTGCCTTTGTGGTCGCGCAGGGTCTCCTTCAGTTCCTTCAGGTTCACCTCAGTCACCAGGTACTCGGGTACCACGATGGTGATGGGTGCGGCGCGGCCGTCATCGCTGATTTCCAGGATCTGCAGTTCCTGCGCGCTCATGTTCACGCTGCCGTCGTCGCGGCGTTGCACGCGGCCACGAATCGAGCAGATGAGGTCATCCGCCAGGGCGGCGCCCATCGTCTCGTAGGCGCGGGAGAAGAACATGACCGTAATGGTTGCGCCCGAGGGGTCTTCCAGCTCCACGGAGGCGTACTGGTTACCGCTGGACTTGGCGATACGGCGCGAAACGCCGGTAAGCATACCCGCAATGGTGACGGTTTCGCCGTCGCGCACGTGCGAGTCTTCACCGATGATGTCGTGCACCGAATGGCTTGCGGCGTCCGAGAGGGCACGCTCCAGGCCGCGCAGCGGGTGGTCCGAAACGTACAGGCCCAGCATGTCACGTTCAAAGTTCAGCTTCTCGCGGCGGTCCCACTCGGGCACGTCGGGGATGGTCACGGTCAGCTCATCGCCCAGGGCGTCATCCATGCCGAGGGAGCCGAAGAGGTCGAACTGACCCGCTGCCTCCTTACGCTTGACCGCCACGGCCGCGTCCACTGCCGCCTCGTGAATGAGGGACAGCGAACGGCGCGTGTGGCCCAGGTCGTCGAAAGCACCCGCCTTAATGAGCGACTCGATGGTGCGCTTATTGCACACCTGCAGCGGCACCTTCTTCAGGAAGTCGTTGAAGGACTCGTAGCGGCCCTTCTCCTCGCGGGCGGCAATCATGCCATCAACCACGTTCGCGCCCACGTTACGGATCGCGCCCATACCGAAGCGGATATCGTCACCGACAGGGGCGAAGGTCAGGGTGGACTCGTTCACATCCGGTGCAAGCACGGTAATGCCCATGGCGCGGCACTCGTTCAGGTACAGCGCGAGCTTGTCCTTGTTATCGCCCACGCTGGTCAGCAGCGCAGCCATGTACTCCTGCGGGTAGTGCGCCTTCAGGTACGCCGTCCAGTAGGACACCAGACCGTACGCGGCCGTGTGCGCCTTGTTGAACGCGTAGTCAGAGAACGGCAGCAGAATATCCCAGAGCGCCTTAATAGCGCCCTCAGAGTAGCCGTTAGAAATCATGCCGTCGTGGAAGGTAGCGTACTGCTTATCCAGCTCCGCCTTCTTCTTCTTACCCATCGCACGGCGCAGCAGGTCTGCCTCACCCAGAGTGTAGTTCGCGACCTTCTGAGCAATCGCCATCACCTGCTCCTGATACACAATCAGGCCGTAGGTGGTGTCCAGAATGTCCTTCAGCGGCTCTTCCAGCTCGGGGTGAATCGGCTCGATCTCCTGCTTACCGTTCTTACGCAGAGCGTAGTTGGTGTGCGAGTTCGCGCCCATCGGGCCCGGACGGTACAGCGCCAACACTGCCGAAATGTGCTCGAACTCCTCGGGTTCCATGAGCTTGAGCAGCGAGCGCATCGGGCCGCCATCAAGCTGGAACACGCCGAGGGTGTCGCCGCGCGCCAGCAGACGGTACGATTCCGGGTCATCCAGCGAGAGGGACTCAAGGTCCAGGTCAATGCCTCGGTTAGCCTTAATGTTCTCCACCGCATCAGAGATGATGGTGAGGTTACGCAGACCCAAGAAGTCCATCTTGATCAGGCCCAGGCCCTCACAGGTGGGGTAATCGAACTGGGTGATGACCTGGCCGTCAGCCTCACGGCGCATCACGGGGATTACGTCGATGAGGTCCTTACTGGACATAATCACGCCCGCAGCGTGCACGCCCCACTGACGCTTCAGACCCTCCAGGCCCTTCGCGGTTTCGAACACCTGACCGTAAATCTTATCGACCGGGTCCTCAATGAGGGCGCGCAAATCTGCCGCCTCGGCGTAACGCTTATCCTCTTCGTTGTACACGTTCGCCAGGGCGATATTCTTACCCATGACGTCCGGCGGCATCGCCTTGGTGAGGCGCTCGCCGACCGAGTACGGCTGGTCCATCACGCGGGAGGCGTCCTTGAGCGCCTGCTTCGCCTTAATGGTGCCGAAGGTGACGATCTGCGCGACCTTCTCTTCACCGTACTTTTCGGTCACGTAGTCGATGACTTCGCCGCGGCGACGATCGTCAAAGTCCACATCGAAGTCGGGCATGGAGACGCGGTCGGGGTTGAGGAATCGCTCGAAGATCAGGTCGTGGTCGAGCGGGTTCAGGTCGGTAATACGCATCGCGTACGCGACCATGGAGCCTGCACCGGAGCCACGGCCGGGGCCCACGCGAATACCGTTGCGCTTCGCCCAGTTGATGAAGTCTGCGACCACGAGGAAGTAGCCCGGGAAGCCCATGGAGGTAATAACCCCCACCTCGTACTCTGCCTGCTTGCGCACAGCGTCGGGAACGCCCTGCGGGAAGCGGTAGTGCAGGCCCTTCTCGACCTCCTTCACGAACCAGGATTCCTCGTTTTCGCCTTCGGGCACGGGGAAGTTCGGCATGTAGTTCGCCTTGGTATTGAACTCCACGTTGCAGCGTTCAGCGATTTCGAGGGTGTTCTCGCACGCGCCGGGAATGTCGCCGAACAGGGCGTACATTTCTTCTGCCGAGCGCAGGTAGAAGTTATCCGCGTCGAACTTGAAGCGCTTGGGGTCGGTGAGGGTCGAGCCAGACTGCACGCACAGCAGCGCCGCGTGGGCGGTGTGGTCTTCCTGGCGGGTGTAGTGCAGGTCGTTGGTGGCGACGAAGGGCAGGTTCAGCTTCTTGGCGAGGCGGTGCAGATCCTCCTGGACGTTGCGTTCAATGTCCAGGCCGTGGTCCATGACCTCGCAGTAGAAGTTGTCCTTGCCAAAAATATCGCGGAATTCGCTCGCCGCCTGGACTGCCTCGTCGAACTGGCCCAAGCGCAGGCGCGTCTGAACCTCACCGGAGGGGCAACCGGTGGTCGCAATCAGGCCTTTCGAGTAGGTCTGTAGCACCTCACGGTCCATACGCGGCTTGTACAGCTGACCTTCCAGCGACGCAATCGAGGAGGCACGGAACAGGTTGTGCATGCCCTCGGTGGTTTCAGCCCACATGGTCATGTGGGTGTACGCGCCACCACCGGAGACGTCGTCGCGGGAGCCGTCGCCCCAGCGCACACGCGAACGGTCGGTGCGGTGCGTGCCGGGGGTCAGGTACGCCTCCACACCAATGATGGGCTTGATGTCGTGCGCTTTAGCCTGGCGCCAGAAGTCGAAGGCACCAAAGAGGAAGCCGTGGTCACTGGTCGCCATGGACTTCATGCCGAGTTCTTTAGCGTGGGTGAACAGGTCACCCAGGCGCGCGGCACCGTCGAGCATGGAGTACTCGGTGTGCACGTGCAGGTGCGTAAATTCTTTGGTTGCCACGGGAATCTCCTGGAGGTGTGGGCTGGAGGATGGGCGGTGAACGTGAAGCTGTGTGCGGCGGCCCGCGGGCGGCTATAGCTAGCCGTGCTGTCTAGCTGAGCTGTGTCTAGCCGAGCTGAACCTTACCCTCGCGCAGAGCAGTCAGCGCGTAGGACAGGTCGAGCGGGTACTCGCTGGTGAAGGTCACGCGCTCGCCGGTGCCGGGGTGGTCAAAGCCCAGGCGGTGCGCGTGCAGCCACTGGCGGGTCAGACCCAGTTCGGCGCTAAAGCGCGGGTCAGCACCGTAGGTCAGGTCGCCGCAGCAGGGGTGGCGCAGCGCGGAGAAGTGCACACGAATCTGGTGGGTGCGTCCGGTTTCCAGGTGCACCTCTACCAGGGATGCGGGGCCGAAGGCTTCAAGCACATCGTAGTGGGTGATGGAGTTGCGTCCGTCTTCGACCACGGCGAACTTCCATTCGTTGCCGGGGTGGCGGCCGATGGGTGCGTCAATGGTGCCGCGCAACGGGTCGGGCAGGCCCTGCACGAGGGTGTGGTAGACCTTGTCCACGGTGCGTTCCTTGAAGGCTCGCTTGAGTTCGGTGTAGGCGCGTTCGCTGCGGGCTACGACCATCAGGCCGCTGGTTCCCACGTCCAGGCGGTGCACAATGCCCTGGCGTTCTGCCGCGCCGGAGGTCGCAACCGAAATGCCCTCGCCCATGAGCGCGGAGATGACGGTGGGGCCGTGCCAGCCGGGTGAGGGGTGTGCCGCCACGCCTGCGGGCTTGTCCACCACAACGATGTCCTCGTCCAGGTGCACGATGCGGAAGCCGTCCACCTTCTCGGGGCGGATGTCCGCCAGATCGCGCGGTGCGGGGGCATCCACGACGACCTCGTCCCCTGCGGACAGCTTGTAGGACTTGCCGATTTTCACGGCCTTGCCGTTGTTGGTCACGCTCACGTGGCCGTCACGAATCCACCCGGAGGTGCGGGTGCGCGGCACGTCGAGGGCACCGGCGAGCGCGGCGTCCAGGCGCATACCGGCAAGCGCGCCTTCAACGGTGAATTCGGCGCGGATGCGTGCCGAATCTTCGGCGGCGTTGGTGGTTTCGCTCATGCGGCTCTCCTTCGGGTGGTGTTTGCTATTGTCTGGGGTGTCTGTGTGTGAAAGTCTATTGGGGCAATCCGTTGAGGGCGGCTACTTGGCGCTCTTCGCTGCCGTGTTCTTCTCAGCCGCGTTCTTGTCGCCAGCCGGGGTTTCGTCAGCGGGCGCCTGCACGCGGGTGCCGTTGAGGTTCAGACCCTTGAAATTCAGCAGCACGATGAACGCCATGCACACGCAGATTGCGGAGTCTGCAATATTGAAAATTGCGAAGTTCGGCACGGAAATGAAATCGACCACGTGACCGGAACCGAAGCCGGGCTCACGGAAGAGACGGTCGAAAAGGTTGCCGCAGATACCGCCGAGCAGACCGCCCAGCGCGAGGGTCCAGGACAGCGCTCGGGTGCGGCGCAGCAGGTAGAGCACCACGGCTGCGGCGGCGACCATGACGAGGGTGAAAACCCAGGTGACGTTCTCACCCATGCTGAATGCGGCGCCGGAGTTACGGATCGAGTACCACCACAGAAGCCCGTCAATAACGGTGATGCGCTCCCCCAACTGCATCTGAGTAACGACCAGGTATTTGGTGCCCTGGTCGATTGCGAACACGACGGCGGCGAGCATGAGCGCGAGGATACCCGCAGAGCGCCCAGAAAGGATGCGCACGCGGCGGCCAGCAGTTTTTTCGACGGCGTTATCGGTAACCTGTGCGACTGAGGATTCAGCAGTCTTGGGGGTGTTGGTCATAGCTCTCCTCTAGTCTGTGCCGGTTGCTGCGCCTATGATACGGAGGCAGGGTCCGCTCGCGTTCGATAGTGCCCCTCTAGCTTAGCAAATCGGGGTAGCGCATCGAGTTTCCGCTGGCGCTCTCCCCCGCTTCGCATGCTGGATTCTTGGGGATTCTTGGGGGGTTCTTGGCTCGTGCGGGCGGGCATGAGAATACCGCCCGGTTCTCTCAATCTTCCCCGGTGAATAGCGGTGGAAGAGAAAGAATCCGGGCGGCATACGCTTTAAAGCGTCGTTAGATTAGCAACGTCGTTAGCTTAATTTAGGCACGCTGATTTATGCGGAAGCCTCGATGGACTTGAGGTTCTTCAGCTCCTGAACCTGTGCGTCCAGGTGCTGCAGCAGCTTGGAGCGGTAACGGCTCTCGAAGCCGCGCAGAGCCTCAACAGCGATCTCCAGCTCTTCCTTCTCGTCGGTGAGGCGAGAGAGAACCTCTTCGCGCTGCTGCTGAGCTTCGCTCACCATAGCGTCTGCCTTCCTCTCGGCCTCTTCGAGCAGTTCAGCCTTAGCCTTCTCACCCTGTGCCACGTAGTCGTCGTGAACCTTCTGTGCCATGGCGAGCAGTGCCGCCGCATCCTGAGGTGCAGCCGATGCCGCGGAGGACTGTGCGGGTGCTACAGCCGCTGCGGGGGAATCGGGTGCGTTTGCAGAGAGCTGCTCAACCTGACGCTCCAGGGCGTCACGCTCGGAGTAGAGTGCGCGCAGTTCGACGACGAGCTCGTCCAGGAAGTCGTCGACCTCGTTGCGGTCGTAACCGGACTCTTCGGTTACGATCTTGAAGCTCTTAGTGATCAGGTCTTCGGGGGTGATTGCCATGGGCTTCTCCTCTGGGTATCCCTACGGTGTTTGGTGGTGAAGATGAGTGCCGCGGATTCACCAGCCAGATAGGTCGTGGCCCCAATATTTCAGGGTCCCGATGGGTCAGGGCATGGCTATTCCGCTATGCAGTCGTTGGCACCAATTCTACTATTCTTTGGTTTCTGTGCCCGGTTATACGTCGGTTGAACCGTAAAATATTCGCTCTGCGCAAGGGTGGGATTCACCACGTCTAATATCCTCCCTAGTCCCCGCTATCACCCTTGCGTTTTCTGCCCTGCAGTGCATTTTGAGAAGGTTTTCGAGAAGGCATTTTGACGCCCCCCCCCGGCAGAACACAGGCGCATAACCCAGCCACAGAGCACCGGCAGAACCTGAGCACAGAAAACCCCCGCTCTGCACTCGATCCGTGAACGGGTCAGGCAGGCGGGGGTCCATCGTTTTTTAGCTCTTGAGCTGTCGTCTCTGAGCGAGGCAGTCGCCTACGAGAAGGTCGCAGTCAACCGCATCATGATGCTCAGCAGCAGAGACAGCAGAACAATCAGAATCAGGAAGCCGGTATCCAACGCAACGTTACCCACACGAACCGGCGGGATCAGGCGGCGCAACTGGTTCATCGGCCAGTCAGTCACCGCGTACACGCCGCTGGCGAAGAGCAACACAATGCCCTTGGGTCGCCACTCCGGAGCGAACATGCGCACCCAGTCAAAGAGCATGCGCAGCAGCATCGCAATGTAGAGAACGTAGACAACGATCGTAATGAGGGCGAAAATATAACCCATCTATCAGTCCTTAGCCCTGGTCGAAGGGGAATTCGCCGTCGGTCTCGAAGCCGGCGGGAACCTCAGAGTTAGCCACACCCAGAACCTCCAGGTTGGAGGGGGTCAGCAGGAACACCTTAGCGGTGACGCGCTCAATGCGGCCTTCCAGAGCGAATGCCAGACCGGAGGCGAAGTCCACCAGGCGCTTGGCGTCTGCATCGGGCATCTCTTCCACGTTCATAATCACGGGGATGTTCTCGCGGAATGCCTCACCAATGATCTTTGCGTCATTGTAGGAGCGGGGGTGGATAGTGGTGATACGACGCAATTCGTCCTCTTCTTCCTCGTAACCGTAGGTGTATCCGTTGGTTTCTTCGGGCTCGTAGCCCTCTTCGTAGTAGCCGTCGTTGGAGTACGTCTCGGCGTACTGCTCGGTGTATTCGGTATTCGGCACCGGGGTGTCCTCCCAATTGTCTGCGCTGGCGTCGTCCCAAGTCTGCTCGGTTTCTGCCAGATCAGCTGTGGTTTCAGGTGTATGAGCGGTGGCGTATGCCGCTGCATCTACGGTTGCTCGTCCGTCGGCAGATTCTTCTGCGTCCAGATACTCGGTTTCTGTACCGTCATCGTAGCTATCAGCCTGCTGGTACTCTTCCTGTTCAGTATAGGCGGGTTCGTCCTGCAGGTGGTAGGTTTCGCTCTGCGACTCGGCATCGCTGTACTGTGCCGAGCCGGGCAGTGCTGAGAGCCTGTTGGCGCTGTCGGTCTTCTGCGCTGTAGCAGCCTGCCCTGCGGAGGCGTTTGCCTCCCGGCGGGTTTCAGCCTGCACAGCCTGCGGGGATTCTTCCGGCGTCGTCTCAGCGTCCTGGTATCGTTCCAGGCCGAGGAAACCCGCCAGACGGCTTTGTTTCGCCATGATTCTCTCGCTGTTCTTTCACGTTGGTGGTGTACAGGTTCTGCCGTGGTGCTTCATCAGAAGGTGTGTGCGTGACGGTACGTCATGCACCGGCATGTATATATTACCAGCGCCCACCCCGCGCAGGCGGTCAAGGGCACCGATGATTATGCCGCCAGTTTGCGCGCCCAAAGCAACCCAGAGCCCGAAAGCAACCCAGAGCTCAGGGGGCAACGCACCGCGCGTAACCTGGGCGAGGCTAGAGCGCCGGGCGCTTACCCATGATGTCGCTACCCACGCGCACGCAGGTCGAACCCCAACGCACCGCCGCCTCCAAATCCCCGCTCATGCCGGCGGAAATCTCGGTCGCGTGCGGAACCTGCTCACGCACCAGCGACGCCAGCCCGTAGAGCTTCTCAAAGGCCTCATCCGGGTTCATGCCCAGCGGCGCCACCGCCATCACACCACCGCAACGCAGATGCTCGTGGTTCTCGATGCGCTCCACCAGCTCCAGCAGCTCGGAGGCGCTCGTACCGCCACGCGCGCCCTCAGCGGCGTGACCAGCCGTCGTGACCTCCGCCAGGGACACCTGCACCAGGCAGGTCAGCGCACCCTGCTCCGCCGCCGCGGGTGCAGGCGCCTCCCCCGCCTCGAAGCGTGCCAGCTGGTTCGCGTACGCCTTCGCCAGCGCATCCGCCAGGGAGGGGCGGTCCACCGAATGCACGCTGGAGGCGTACTTGACCACGGACTTCGCCTTATTCGTCTGCAGCTGACCGATAAACGCCCAGTGCGGGGGCTGCACCTCACGCTGAGCGCAGTAGGCGGCAAGCTCACGAGCCTTCGCGCTCGCCTCCTGGTCGCGGTTCTCACCGAAGAGGGTCACTCCCCCATCCAGTAGTGCCGCCGCGTCGGAGGCGGGGAAGAACTTCGTAACCGTCACCAGCTGCACCGGGGCGCTCGCCTCGGTACGCACGGCGCTGTGATCCTGCTCCGCGGCGCGGATACGTTCAAGCACACGACGGTAGTTCTGCAACAGCTGCTCGGCGCGTTCGGGAGCGTAGTGCAGGTTCTGTTCTTCTACATTCATTTCAGACATCTTTTCTCTCCTTCGGCGCCTCTACGCGGCAGGATCTTCCAGCTTCTCAACCCACACCAGACCAGCAATACGGCCCGGCTTCTCACCGCGGTTCGTGAACCCGCGATGCGAATACACCGTCGGCTCCTCAAACGTGCACTGCGCACAGTCCATGTTCACCTGCACGCCCGCCTCTTCCAGCACCGCGCGGGCACCGGCGGGCAGATCCAGGCCGGGGGTCTGCTGGCTGGTCACCGAATGCACCTGCGGAATCAGTTCGGTGGACTCGGTGCGCATCGCCTCGGGCACCTCGTAGCAGCTACCGCAGATGCTCGGGCCCAGCCACGCGGTGATTTTCTCCGCGCCGAGCTGACGCATCCGCTGCACGGTCTGCTGGAGCACGCCGTCGAGCAGGCCGCGGCGACCCGCGTGAGCCACCGCCAGAATCGGTTGCCAGTTCGCGACCCGCTCACCCACCAACACCACGGGGATGCAGTCCGCAACCATAATCGCCAGGGGCACACCCTCAGTACTGATAGCGGCATCGGCGACCGGCGAGTTCTCCAGCACCGCACGGGCACGCTCAACCGTACGCTCCTCGGGGGTACCGGGCGCGTAGAGTTCCACCGCGTAATCTTCCGGGTAGGCAATCTGCACACCGTGCACCTGGTTCAGGTAGAAGAACGGATCAGTGCCCAGCGCCTCCTCCAGGGCGGCACGGTGGTTGAGGGTGCGCACCAGGGAGGCGTCCATACCGCCGCCGAGTTCATCGTCCACGTGCAGGCCCAGGTTGCCCGCTGCGCGGGAGGTGAAGCCCACCCGCACACGCCAGGGGCCCAGGGTGAGGGTATCGGCAGAGGCAAGTAGCGAAGTTGTGGGATTATCGCTCATCTTCTATTCCTTATCAGATGTCAGCGGGTATAACGGCGGGTATAGCAAAGGGGAGCCGAGAACAGCACAATGTGCGTGTTTCTCAGCTCCCCTATAGCTTCATAAGACTCTCAGCCGTGCAACGCTTAGGCGTTCACAGCCGGGCAGACTACTTCAGGAAGTCAGGGACGTCCAGGGTGTCGCGGCGAGCCGGAGCTTCCTCCACAACCGGGGGAAGGTCAACGTCGAAGCCAGCAGCGCCGGTGGAAGCCGGAGCAGCAGCGGGTGCGTTGTAGCCGTAGCCGTTAGCAGCCGGAGCAGCGGTGGAACCGCCGAAGGATGCCTGGGTGCGCTGAGCCTGGGTAGCCGCAGCGGTGGAAGCGTTGGAGTTGGTCTCCGGGTTCACTGCATCGAAGCCAGCAGCAATCACGGTCACGCGAGCCTCATCGCCCAGTGCGTCGTCAATAACCGCACCGAAGATGATGTTTGCGTCGGGGTGAGCAACTTCCTGAACCAGGCGTGCAGCCTCGTTGATCTCGAACAGACCCAGGTCGGAGCCACCCTGAATGGACAGCAGAACGCCGTGTGCGCCGTCGATGGATGCTTCCAGCAGCGGCGATGCAATAGCCAGCTCAGCTGCCTTCACTGCGCGGTCCTCACCGGATGCCGAGCCGATACCCATCAGAGCCGAACCTGCACCCTGCATGACGGACTTAACGTCAGCGAAGTCAAGGTTGATCAGGCCGGGGGTGGTAATCAGGTCGGTAATGCCCTGCACACCGGAGAGCAGAACCTGGTCAGCGGACTTGAATGCGTCCAGCATGGAGACGTTACGATCCGAAATCGACAGCAGTCGGTCGTTCGGAATAACGATCAGGGTATCAACCTCATCGCGCAGAGCGGCGATACCGGTCTCAGCCTGGTTGGAGCGGCGACGGCCTTCGAAGGTGAAGGGGCGGGTCACCACACCAATGGTCAGAGCGCCGAGGGAGCGGGCAATACGTGCCACGACGGGTGCGCCACCGGTACCGGTGCCACCACCCTCACCTGCGGTCACGAAGACCATGTCTGCGCCCTTGAGGACTTCCTCAATTTCCTGCGCGTGATCCTCGGCTGCCTGACGGCCAACCTCGGGGTTTGCGCCCGCGCCAAGACCGCGGGTCAGCTCACGACCAACGTCCAGCTTAACGTCTGCATCGGACATCAGCAGAGCCTGAGCGTCAGTGTTGATAGCAATGAACTCAACGCCGCGCAGACCAACCTCAATCATGCGGTTGACTGCGTTGACGCCACCGCCGCCGATACCAACGACCTTGATGACTGCCAAGTAGTTCTGGGGAGTTCCAGCGTCCATGTATTCCTCGATTGTTCCGTGTTCCAGCTTCGGAAGACCCGCAGCTTAATCTAAGCCTGAAGGTTTCCTCTAAAGAATGACTTTATCTGCTAGGATACCAAACTGTTTTTGTCGGTTCCTAGTCACACAGCGCAATTACCCCCTCTTTTTGTGTATTTCACACAAAAAGGGAGGATAAAGCGCCTGATTGGTTCCCCTAACGGGTCACCGGTACGCGCGGGGCAGACACGTCATAGACGGTCACCTTCTGCGTCTGTGCCTCGGAAGAATTCTCCTCCTGAGCACGCTTAGCAATAGCCTGGCGCAGGGAGAGAAGGACCTTAGCCTTCAACTCGCTCTCCTCAGCGGTTCCCCACTGCACCGTAGTATTATCCCTCAAGGTTAGAGTGATACTTGAGGTTGAGGTCGCGCTGGCTTCCTTAACCTGAGCTAGAAGTTCAGAGGGCATCGCCGAAAGCGCGGCAGAAATAGTGCGGAACTCAGCCGAAGTCTGCGGGTCATCACCGCTGAAACGCACCAGCGGCACCGAAGTATCAGGCTGAGTCGCCGACTCCAGCAGGCTCACACCATCACTATCAACAGTATGGTACGTATCGCCCTGCTTCACAACCGCAACCGCGGTACGCTCCTTCAGGGTCACCACCAGCTCATGCGGCGGGCGGCTCTCCACCTGCACGCTACGAAGCACGTTATCCTGCCCGATCAGCTCACGCACCTTCTTCTCGTCAATGCGAGTGAGCGGAACACCGCGCAGAGGTTCCAGCTTCTGCTCCACCTGACTGGTTTCCAGCAGGGATGCGCCGTGCACCGTAATCTTCTGAGTCGCCAGCAGGGGCGAGAAGAAGACCAGCACCACGTACAGCACCGTAATAATAGCCAGCGCCGAGGCAGTGTACAGCAGCTTACGGGCACGAGTCAGAGGCGCACGTTCCTTACGGGGGCGTTCCTCAGCACGCAGACCGTCCAGACCCGGATCCTGACGCAGACGCTCACGCTGAGCCTGACGGCTCGCACGCTCGCGTTCCTTCTCAATCTCCGCGGCACGCTGCTGCTCACGCTCAGCACGCCAACGACCGAAACGGCTCGCGGGTCGAGGCTCTTCAGCAGCCTTCTCCACTGCCTTATCGGCGCTCTTGTCGGCGCTTTCTTCAGCCTTCGGAGCGGCAGACTCTTCGCGAGATTCAGCAGAACCAGCAGACGCCTTGCCCGCGGTGGGCACCGACTTCTTGTCAGAACCCTTATCGCTATCCTTGCCTACGCTCTTCTCCGACTGCGAGGACGCGGCCTGAGCAGATGCAGTCTTAGAAGATGCACTCTTAGACGAAGAATCCTCAAACGCCTCAACATCAAACAGCTCGGGAGCGTGCTCAACCTCAGACACGGTACGACCGGTCATCAGCGCCGAACGCACCGAATCCTTCAAAGACTGCGCCGAAGAATGAACCGCCGCAGCGCTCTTGGAAGCTGAAGAATCAGTACCGTGCTGAGCGGAAGCCTTATGCACCACAGGCTTACGGGGCATGTGCCGCACGGAGCTCGAAGGCTGAGTAGCGGAAGGCTGCGCACCAGCAGGCGAGGTAGAAGCCTCAGAGGGTGCAGACCCAGCAGGCTTCGCACCATGAGCCTGAGCAACACCAGCCGACTGGGTTTCAGCCCGAGGCGCTTCAGCATGAGGCGCTTCAGCCTTTGTTGCCGAAGCCTTCACTGCCTGAGGCTGCACGGACTTAGCCTGTACCGCCTCAGCCGGTGCCACCTCAGTCTGCACATTCTCAGGTGCCTGCTGGGCACGCAGGCGAGCACGCGAACGCGGAGCCTTCGGCGCGCGCGAGGAGGAATGCCCCTCCAAAGAGAGACCAGAACTCATCGGCACAGCCTAAGCCTCCGACTTCTTCGACTCGCCACCGTGACGGATTTCCAGGGACTCCAGCAGACGCGCACCCAAAGCGGTCACATCGCCAGCACCAACGGTCATCACAATATCGCCAGCCTGAGCGCAGGTCACAATATCCTCAATAGCGTCCTCAGCGGTAGCGTAACGAACCTCAGAGAAACCAGCACCGGTAATCAGCTCGCTGGTCACACCCTCAATCGGCAGCTCACGAGCCGGGTAAATATCCAGAACATGAGCACGGTCAGCCATCGACAGGGCCTCAGCGAACTCCTTCGCGAACTCGCGAGTACGAGAGAACAGGTGCGGCTGGAAAATCACATACAGGTTGTGGCCATCAGCCACGGTACGGCCCGTCTCCAGAGCGCGGAACACCTCGGTCGGGTGGTGCGCATAGTCATCAAAGACCTTCACACCCGCAACCTCACCACGCAGGGTGAAGCGGCGGTCAGCGCCCACAAACTCAGCCAGAGCGCGAGCAATATCGGCAGCCTCGTAACCAGAAATCAACGCCGACGCAAAAGCAGCCGAAGCGTTCAGCTGGTTATGAATACCGGGCACCTTCAGCGCAAGATCCTGCTCATCCTCATAACGCACACCGCGGCACTCAAAAGACCACGACAGGTGCGACGACGAGGAAGAACCAGCGCTGGTAATCTCGCTAATGCGCAGGTCAGCATCCTCAGACTCACCGTAGGTCACCACGGGCACACCCGCTGCACGAGAACGAGCCGCCAAAGTCGCCGCGCCCTCATCATCAGCGCAGGTCACCACAACACCGTTAGGTGCCAGCGAGCCCACAAAACGGTTGAACGCCTCAAAGACACGCTCGTCCGTCTCGTAGAAGTCCAGGTGGTCCGGCTCAACATTCGTCACCACAGCAATAGCCGGGCGGTAACGCACAAACGAGCCGTCCGATTCATCAGCCTCAGCCACAAAAATCGACTCCGGACCCTGAGCGCCCAAGTGAGCGTTCGTGCCGCGACCAGCGATCACAGTACCCACCGCAAAGGAAGGCTCCGCACCCAGCTGATCAAACATCACAGAAATCATGGAGCTGGTCGTGCTCTTACCGTGAGTACCGGCAACAGCAACCACCTGAGACTCACCCATCACAGCGGCAAGCGCCTCAGAACGATGCAGTACACGCAGACCCTGCGCGCGAGCGGCAGCAAGCTCCGGGTTATCCTCACGAATCGCAGTAGAAATCACCACGGTATCAACGTCCACAATGTTCTCAGCCTGCTGAGGAACACCCACACGAGCACCCGCAGCACGCAAAGACTCAACAGCAGCCGACTCGGCACGGTCAGAACCGCTCACCGTCACACCAGCCTGCAGCATCAGAGCGGCAATAGCGCTCATACCCGCGCCACCAATACCGATGAAGTGCACACGGCCCAACTCGCTCATCTTCGCACGCTCAGGGAACGGCGGGTTCAGCGGTGCCGGCAACACCATCTCAAGATTCATCAATTCAGTCATTACTTCTCAGCTGCCTTCAATACTGCTTCAGCCATAACGCGCGCCGCGTCACGGATACCAAGTTCATACGCCGCAGCGCCCATACGCTCCAGCTCCTCCGGGTTCGCCATAAGAGCCGGAATCTCACGGGCAAACCACTCACCGGTGACCTCTGCATCCTTCACCAGCAGAGCCGCAGACGCCTCCACCAGAGAACGAGCATTCAGGGCCTGCTCACCATTACCAATAGGAAGCGGCACAAAAATCGCGGGAACACCCACCGCAGCAACCTCACTGACGGTTGCCGCACCCGAACGCACCAGCAGAAGATCAGCGGCAGCGTACACATCCTGCATGCCATTGCTGAACTCAATCTGACGGTAATTCGGCGCGCTCAACGGCTCACCATTCTCATCCAGAACAGCCTTACCCTTACCGGTAATATGCAGAATCTGGAAGTCCCACTCCGCAAAGTGGTCACGGCACGCCGCCACCGCATTGTTCAGGCTCTGCGCACCCAGCGAACCACCGGTCACAATCACGGTCGGCTTCTGCGGGTCCAGACCCAGGTTACGGCGAGCCTTCGAACGGTGCGCCTCACGATTCAGGTAGGCAATCTCATCCTTCATCGGCATACCCACCAGGGTCGCGCGCGGGAACGGAGTATTAGGGAACGCCACACCGGTGAACTTCGCGAACGTACCACCCAGGCGGTTCGCCAAACCGGGCTTCGCGTTCGCCTCATGAATCACCACGGGAATCTTAGACATCAACGCCGACAAATACGCCGGAGGGCACACGTAGCCGCCCACGCCAACGACCACATCTGCATCTACGTCCTTGAGGATGCGGCGGGTCTTCGACAGGCCACCAAAGAACTTAGCGGGGAAAGCCAAAGCGGCACGGTTAATGCTACGAGGGAACGCCGCACGAGGAATAAACTCAATATCGAAACCAGCTGCCGGAACCAGCTCGGCTTCCATCTTGTCCGCAGTGCCCAGCATCAGAATCTTAGCGTTCGGTTCAAGATCACGAACCGCACGCGCAATCGCGAGCATCGGATTAATATGACCGGCGGTGCCACCACCGGCGAAGACTATAGAGGGCGCCTTCTTCGTCATAGGTCTTTCTCCCAACACATCGGTACAGCATCATTTTACGCTATCGCACCTGTTCAAAAGAGCGCCCTCGCCATTGAGCTACAACTCAATAGCGAGGGCGTTATCTCATATTCAGCGCATATTCATCACGGGCGGAGGCGCAAGCCGCAGCCCGCTCCCCCGACTGCCAGCCCCCGAAGCGCAGGCTTCACGGAGCGGGTTCCGCGGGGTTTAGCCCTGCTGGCGAGTGTTGCGCTGAGCGGAATTCCGAGCCGCGCCCTGAGCCGGACGCTGCGCCTGCTGAGCGCCGTTCTTCGGAACACCATTCTTCGGGGCGCCCTTTGCCTGGGCACCCTGTCGCGGCGGCGCCTGACGCTGAGCACCCTGTCGAGAATTACCCTGCTGAGGATTACCCTGTCGCTGGGCACGACGCTGACGGTCCTCAGGATGCAGCGGCTGCAGACCCGCAGGCAGCGAACCCGACGGACGGTGCTGAACGCTACGGGGGTGGGCGCTACGAGGCTGGGCACCGCGAGGCTGCTGCACTCGCTTCTGCGCGGCAGGCTGCTGAGCGGTACGAGGCTGGGCGGGGCGCTGCTGTACAGCCTGCTTCGGCGCCGCTTGCTTCGGTGCCGCTTGCTTCGGTGCGGCGGGCTTCTGGCCCGCAGGCTTCGCAGCACTCACCTTCTGAGCGGTCTGCTTCTGAGCAGCACGAGCCTGCTGACCGGTACGAGGCTGAGCGGAAGCCTTCTTCGGCGCTGCCACCGTCGGTGCAGGCTTCTGCGAGGCCTTCTGCTTCTGAGCTTCAGCCTTCTGCTTCTGAGCTGCTGCCTTCTGCTCCGCCTTCACACGGGCAGCTTCCTCACGAGCCAGACGAGCCTGCTCCTTCTGCTGCTCCCGGGCCTGACGCTCCTGCTCCTTCTCCTGCTCCCGAGCCATACGAGCCAACTCACGCTGCTGATCCGGCGCAAAACCCAACCAGCGGCGCAACGTACTCTCCGGACCAAACATCAGCGCAAACGGGTTATGTTCCTTCAACAGGTGGCCACCGGCAGCCGCACGAGCAGCCTCCTCCTGATTCAGCACAATCTGCAACGGCGTACGACGCTGCCAATCAGCATTCGCACGACGAACCTCACGCACGCTCTGAGTCTCAATATTCGACGGTGCCGTCGCGCCACGCAACGGAGTCTGCCGCGCAAACGCCAACAACAAACCCGCCGCAAACAACGAAGACAACAGCGACGAACCACCATAGGACACAAACGGCAGAGGCACACCAATCACCGGCAAAATACGGGACACCATACCCATATTGATAATCGCCTGAGAGCTCAGCCAAATCATGATGCCGCCCGTAGCCAAACGCACCAGCGGGTCAGTAGTGCGCAGCATAATACGCACCGCACAATACACCAGGCCCGCATACAGCAGCAGAACCGCCAGCGTACCCAGCAGGCCCAGCTCCTCACCAATAATGGCGAAAATATAGTCGTTATGCGCCTCAGCCAAGTAGTTGTACTTCTGACGCGACTGGCCCAGACCAACACCCAAGAAGCCGCCGGTCGTCAGCGCCACCTCACCAGAATTCGCCTGGTCACAGTTAGCGTTCGTGCACGAGCCCCAAACACCGAAAATACGAGCCACACGGTTCGCGCTACTGAGAACGCCCACCAGCGCCAACGCCGCAAACGCGCCGCCGATCTTCAGCAGCGAGCTGCGAGAAGCGCCCGCCAGCCACATCATGCCCACAAAGATGAAGCCGTACACCATGGCGGTACCCATATCACCGCCGAGCATAATCAGCAGCACCAGGGCACCCACACCATAAATCGAGGGGAACAGAGTACGCCAAATACTGCGAGAAATATCGCCGTGGCGGCTGTACACCCATGCCAGCCACATAATAATCGCCAGCTTCGAAAACTCCGACGGCTGAATCTGCACGCCGCCGGGGAATTTCAACCAGTTACGGTTACCGTTCACCTCAACGCCAACGACCACCACAGCAAGCTGCATGACCAACGCGGCAATCAGCATCGCGTTCACCACAAACTTCTTGTGGTAGACACCCACCGGGATGCGCGTAATACCCGCCATCGCAATCACGCCAAGAACCAAGAACATGACCTGCGACGAAACCTGCGAGAACGGCGACTGGCCCTGAGAAATCATGGTGACGCTCGAGGCCGACAGCACCATAATGCAGCCAAAAATAGCCAGACCCAGGGTCGTCACCAGCAGCATCACCGGCACATCCCACAGGTCAGCCTTCAAACCACGACGGTACAGCCTACCGGCACGAGCACGGAACGGCGCAGAGAAATCCTCCAAACCGGCTCGCAAAGACGCCCAACGACCACTCGTAGTCGAACGCGCCGAAGAAGCCGAACGCGCCGAAGATGCGCTGGTACTCACATGCCCTCCTATAGGCCTCAACTGCCACGGATCCGTCGTGGCGAATACACGAAAAAGGTTCAGGGGTGGGACACCGTTACCATCCCACCCCCGAGAAGAACCCGCAGAAAGCGCCCCGGTCACCCGAGACACCCCCTGCAGGTAGCGTCCTAAGAGTCAGCCAGCTGGGCGGCGACAGCGTTCGCAAACGCATCACCGCGCACCGCATAATTCTTGAACTGGTCCATCGACGCAGACGCGGGAGCCATCAGCACGGTATCGCCCGGATG
>ERZ773211.78-NODE-78-length-24603-cov-4.97218_pt1 | contig 24603 bp, 24 predicted proteins | sample MGYA00511914_ERZ773211 | MGnify/ENA primary metagenome ERZ773211 (study PRJEB29015, sample SAMEA2738163) | human oral metagenome | biome: human oral; feature: human-associated habitat; material: saliva | place: China | collected 2242 ...
CCTCAGGCAGCGTTACTAAAGATATTTAACCGCAAAAAAGCCAGGGTTTAACACCCTGGCTTATTTGCAGTTTTATAGCTCACCATACTATTAGACTGCTAATTATTTTTCTAAACCTTCAATGATTTTTGTTAAGTTCCATTTCATCATGCTTAAGTAGCTGTCACCATCTTTACCTTTTTCAGCAATTGAGTCAGTAAAGATTGTTGAATAAATTGGAATACCTGATTCATTTGAAACTGTCTTCATTGGACGTTCATCAACACTTGATTCAACGAATAATGAAGGAACTTTAGATTTTTTAAGAATTTCTACTAAACGAGTAGTTTGTTCAGGAGTACCTTCTTCTTCAGTGTTAATTTCCCAGATGTAAGCTGATGGAACTCCATAAGCTTTAGAGAAGTACTTGAAGCAACCTTCACTCGTAACAATTAATTTTTTCTCTTCTGGAATTTTAGCAAGACGTTCTTTAGCATCTTTATCTAATTTATCCAATTCAGCAACATATTTATCAAGATTCTTTTGGTAAGTATCTTTATGTTCTGGATCTTTTGCAATTAATTGTTTTGCAATATTTTTAGCATAAATCACACCATTTTCAATGTTTAACCATGCGTGAGGGTCTTCTTTACCTTTTTCTTTTGCACCTTCAAGGTAAATTACGTCAACACCATCACTTACTGCAAAGTAGTCTTTATCTGCTACTTTACCAGCATTTTTAACCATTTTTGTAAACCATGCATCATCTGCATTTTCTAAGTTAATTCCATTATAGAAAATTAAATCTGCATCATGAATTTTTTGAACATCTTGTGGTAATGGTTCATATTCGTGTGGATCTTGTCCAACAGGAACAATACTATGAATGTCCGCTAAATCCCCAGCAACGTTTTTTGTAATATCATAAATGATAGAGTTTGTTGCTACTACTTGTACTTTTTTAGGTTCATTACTTTTTGTTGTAGTTGTAGATGTAGATGTTGTGTTTGTTGAACATCCTGCAAAACCTACTAATGATAATAAACCGACCGTTAATAATTTCCCGATTTTCATGCTTTTTTCCTACCTTCCCTTTGTTTTGGTGATACAATAAAACTAATCACAAAGAATGCTGCAGCAGTTAATACAATGGTTGAACCTACTGCAATATTAAACGTATAGCCGATTACTAAACCAACAATCGAAGAAAGTGAGCCAAACATTGCTGACAAAGCTAACATTGTTTTTAAACTCTTCGAATATAAATAAGCTGTTGCTGCTGGTGTAATCAGTAACGCTACAATCATAACTGTTCCGACACTTTGCATTGCTGTAATCGAAACTAATGCTAAAAGAAACATCAATAAGTAATGATAAAATGATACATTCAATCCTGCTGAACGAGCAAAGACTGGATCAAAACTTGTTACTTGTAATTCTTTAAAGTAAGAAATAATGGTTACAAAAACAAATATTCCTACAATTGCTGTAATTAATAGATCAAAATCTTGTACCGCTAAAATATTCCCAAATAAAATATGGAATAAGTCTGTCGAACTTTTTGCAACACCGATTAAAATAATCCCTAAAGCTAAAAACGAACTAAAGGTAATTCCTATCGCAGTATCACTTTTTACAACACTATTTCGATTAATAAAAGCGATAATAAACGATGCTAATAACCCAAACGCTAGTGCTCCAAAGAAGAAGTTAATACCGAGAATAAAAGATAATGCTACCCCTGGTAATACCGCATGAGAAATCGCATCTCCCATCAACGACATTCCACGAAGAATGATAAAACATCCAATCATTCCAGCAACTGCTCCAATCAAAACAGAAGAAATCAAAGCATTTTGCACAAAATGATAGTTCATTAATCCTTGTAAAAAATTATTCATGAGCTGCTCCTCCTTGTGCAATAAAAACTTCTCCACCGTAAGTTTTTCTGATTTTTTCAGGAACAAATGTTTCCTCAGTTTTTCCACTATCTACAATTCCACGATTCACTAAAATGACTTGATCAAAATAATCACGTACTTTCGATAAATCATGATGCACCATTAAAATAGTCTTACCTTCTTCTTTCCATTGACGAATTAAAGTCATAATGACTTTTTCACTCATCATATCAATCCCAACAAATGGTTCATCTAAGAAGATGTAATCTGCTTTTTGGACTAAACAACGTGCTAATAATACCCTTTGGAATTGTCCGCCAGATAATGCTCCTATTGGACGATTGGCTAATTCTGTTAATCCAACTTCTTCAATCGCTTCATCGACATCTTTCCAATCTTGAGCGTTTAACCGTTGAAATGGTTTCATTTTTACAGTTTTTCCTAATGCTACACATTCACGAATCGTAATTGGAAATGTAAAATCCAAATTACTTTTTTGTTCAACGTATGCAATTCTCCCTAGCGATTGACTCGCTGCTTCTCCATCAAATGTCACTTTTCCCGTATGCGGAATTAATCCTAGAATTGCTTTTAATAAAGTAGATTTCCCTGCCCCATTAGGACCAATAATTCCCAAAATCGTTGGGCCATTAACTTCTACATGACAATCCTTTAAAACATCTGGTTGCATTGCGTAAGATACTCCCAGATTTTCGACTTTAATCATGAATCTTCCTCCTTCTTTCTGTCATATTTCTTATGCCAATAATTAGGTTACCCTAAATACTTTCTCTCGTCAAGAGTTTTTTAGGTACTCCAAAATATTTTTGAAAAATTCCGATTTTTATATAAAAAAAGATAAAGAACAAAACGCTTTCATGTTCTTCATCTCTTTTAAGCCTATTCTTTTTTATCTTCTTTTGCTCCTAAAGCAGTTAATGTATTGGAGAATAAATGATGCTTATAGTCTTTATCAATCTCTTTATAATAACTATAAAAAATATCTACCATGACTAAAATTGGAAATTGTGGAGAAATTAGCCCCCCTTGATCTAACGCATTTTTCATTGCAATTAATACTAATTCATCACAAACTTTTTCACTTTCTTCACTTCGTTTTGAAGTAATTAAAACCGTTTTTGCCCCTTGCTTTTTCGCTTGACGTACCGCCTCTACTACACTTGCATTCGCAGAAACTGATATCCCAATGACTAAACACTGTTCATCCACAAGCACTCGATTCATCAGCATGGTATGCAAATCCGTAATCGCCTCACAAATCATTCCTAGTCGCATAAAACGAAACTTCATCTCATGAGCTGCTAACCCTGAACTCCCTTGTCCATAAATATAAACTCGTTTTGCATTATTCAATAAACCACACACTTTAATGACTTGGCTTTCATCAATTAAAGAAAAAGATTTCGATAGTAATTCTTCATAGTCTGATAAAACTGTTTTCGTTAAATCATTATGAATGACTTCTCCCTCTTTTTTACTTTCTTGAAAATCATAAATAAATTGTCGATATCCCTTATAACCACATTTTTGAGCAAAACGAGTCAATGATGGAATGGATACAAACAATCTCTCCGATACGGCTCTAGCAGATAAAGATTCTTCTGTAGATTTTTGCTTTAAAAAATATTGTGCAATTGTTTTTTCATTAGGGGTTAATGTATCATAAATCGATTCAATTAATGGTGTGACTTTTTTCTCAAAAGATATCATATTGTTACTCCCTTAACCTTTTCATTACTGCTAGTGTATCATATTTTTCAAGTCTCGTGTTTTAAAAAATAAAAAGCTAGGAGACTTTCATCCCCTAGCTTGAAAGAGTTTAGACAACGATTAGTCATCTACTCCTAAAATTTCGTTAATATTGTTTTTATAAAGAATTGCTTTCGCACCGTAAATTGCTTGAACTCCACCATTTACTTCTAGTACATCTACTGCACCAATAGATTTTAGAGTTGCTTTATCTACTTTATCTACAGAACGAACTGCTACACGTAGACGAGTAATACATGCATCTACATCTTCAATGTTTTCTGCTCCACCTAATGCTTCAATAATACGAACGCTATCTTGTTTTAATGTATCTTTTGTTTCTACAACAGGTTGTGCATCATCTACTAACTCTTCATCTAAACGACCTGGAGTTGCAACATTGAATTGAACGATAAACCATCTGAATACAACATAGTATAGAACACTCCATACTAAACCAAATGGAATTTGTAATAACCAATTTGTTTTATCATTTCCTTGTAATACCCCAAATAATGTGAAGTCGATAACCCCACCAGAGAATGTATTACCAATAGAAATGTTTAAGATATCAGCAATAAAGAAGCTTACACCATCTAAGAATGCGTGAACAACATAAAGTACTGGACTTACGAATAAGAACATAAATTCAATTGGTTCTGTAATACCAGTAATGAATGAAGTTAAAGCTACCCCAAAGAATAAACCAGCATATTTTTTACGACGATCTTTTGGAACACAGTGATACATTGCTAAGCATGCTGCTGGAAGACCAAACATCATTGTAGAGAAACGACCTGCGAAGAAACGAGTTCCTTCAGTAAATAGACCAACATGTGTTGGATCTGCTAATTGAGCAAAGAAGATTTTTTGAGCTCCTGCTACAGTTTGACCTGCAACTACTTCAACGCCACCTAATTCTGTATACCAGAATAATGGATAAATCATGTGGTGTAAACCAACTGCACCACATAGACGCATTAAGAATCCATATAAGAATGTTCCAAATGGTCCAGCTTGTGAGATATAACCACCAGTTGATACTAATAATTGTTGGAATGGAGGCCAAATTACAAAGAAAATACCCCCAACTACAATTGAAGCAAATGAAGTTACGATTGGAACAAAACGGCTACCTCCAAAGAATCCTAAGAATTGAGGTAATTGAATATTGCTATAACGATTATGTAAATAAACCGCTACAGAACCTACTACGATCGCACCAACTACTCCTGTATCAATGGCAGCTCCTTCCGCCATAAATAATTTAACAAGTGCTTTGATTGTTGCTGTCATTACGAAATATCCAGTAACACCAGCAAGTGCTGCAGTACCTTTATCACGTTTTGCTAAACCAATACACAAACCTACGCAGAGTAATAATGCTAAATTCGCAAATACAACTTCCCCTGCTGAGCTCATCACTGTGAAAATAGCTTGCAGTGCACGATTATTCAATACTGGATAAGTAGCTACTGTTGTTGGATTTGACAACGCACCACCAATCCCTAATAACAAACCAGCTGCCGGTAAAATAGCAATCGGCAACATAAAGGCTTTACCAATTTTTTGTAATACTTTAAACATATGGTTTCCTCCTAAAAATTTATTTTCCTTTTATGAATGAATTGCCTCTACAAATTTCTTTGTAATTAATTGAGGTCTTGTAATAGCTGAACCAACTACTACACTATATGCACCTAATTCTAGTACACGTTTCACCTTTTCAGGTGTATCAATATTTCCCTCTGCAATAAGAGGATGTTTAATAACTTTTAAGACTTCTCGAAGAATTTCAAAATCGTTTGCTTCGATTTTATCTCCTTTACTTTGTTCGGTATATCCTACTAACGTACTACCAATATAATCAAACCCTAATTCATCTGCATGAATCATTTCATCTACCGTTGAACAGTCTGCCATTAATTTTTGTTCTGGATATTTTTGACGAATTTCTTTATAAAATTCATCTAAATTTTGTCCATTTGGACGAGTAGAAATGGTTGCATCCAATGCAATAATCTCTGGTTTTGCTTCCATTAATTCGTCTACTTCTTTAATAGTAGCTGTAATATAAACATCTGCATCATTATAATCTCTTTTAATAATTCCAATTACTGGTAAATCAACTGCTTGTTTGATTGCTTTGATATCGATAACAGAATTTGCTCGAATCCCTTTTGCTCCTCCTTCCTTCGCTGCGACTGCCATACGAGCCATAATAAAATCGCTATGCAACGGTTCATGTGGCAACGCTTGGCAAGATACGATTAATTGCCCTTGAATACTCATATTCAGCCTCCTTTATAGTTTTATAAAAGCCTTTACAAGAATAGTATACTTCTACAAGAAAACATTTTCAATATCTACTCGTTTTTTTGAAAGTAATTTCAAAAAATCCGATAATCGATTCACATTTTCCCTTTAAATTAGAAATTACTTTCACAACTTTTAAAGAGATTATGAACTATTCTTATATCAAATAATGAAGGACTTACCGTTCAATCGATAAGTCCTAAGGGTATAACGATTCAGTTTCAAAGCTTTGGAAAATTATTTTCCTAAATAATATTCTGAAACAACATGTAAGTTTTCATCAAATTCAAACACTAAAGGTGGGAAATTCGGAATTTCCACTCCCATAATTTCATCATCTGACAATCCTTTAATATGTTTTACTAATGCACGAATAGAATTTCCATGTGCACCAACTAAAATATTTTTACCAGCTTTTAAATCTGGAGCAATTTTATCCTCCCAGAATGGAAGAACACGTTCCAGAGTCACTTTAAGATTTTCTGCATCTGGAATGACAGAATCATCCAGCTTTGCATATCGACGATCGCCATGTGCTGAATATTCATCATCACGATCCATTTTTGGAGGTAAAACATCATAAGAACGACGCCAAATATGAACTTGTTCCTCTCCAAATTTTTCAGCAGCTTCTGCTTTATTTTTCCCCGTTAATCCACCATAATGACGTTCATTTAAACGCCATGACTTTTCAACAGGAATCCATAATTGATCACAAGCTTCCAATGCCAAATCCGTTGTTTTAATGGCACGTTTTAGCACTGACGTATAGGCTTGATCAAATTCAATCCCTGCTTCTTTAATTAATTTTCCAGCATCAATTGCTTGTTGAATCCCCTTTTCAGACAAATCAACATCCGCCCAACCAGTGAAGAGATTAGCTTTATTCCATTCTGACTGGCCATGGCGAGCAAAAACTAATTTTACCATCTTATCGCTCTCCTTTTTCTTCCAAACCTTTTCCCGTGTAAATGTATACCCTATTTCATTATCTATTTAATAATGCAGCTGCAGCTTCATCAACGATAAGGGTTACATTAGGATGTTTTTGTAAAATACTTGCAGGTACATCTGTTGTAACTTCCCCTTTTACCGTATCTAAAATTGCTTGTGCTTTCTTTTCTCCGAATGCAATTAACACAATTTGTTTTGCATCCATAATAGATTGTAGTCCCATTGAATAAGCAAATCTTGGTACATCTTCTTCACGCTCAAAGAAACGTTTATTGGCTTCAATTGTTGCTTGCGCTAAAGCCACTTTATGTGTTCTTTTTGTAAATGGTGTTCCTGGTTCATTGAATCCAATATGGGCATTACTCCCTATCCCCAATAGTTGGAAGTCAACAGGATTGTCTTGTAAAATTTTTTCATAACGTTCCACTTCAGCATCAATATCTTCTGCTAAACCATCTGGTAAGTAGCTCTTTAAAAATGGTTTTGCTTCAAATAATTGTTCATTCATAAAATAGTGATAACTATGTTCATCTTCATTTGATAATCCTGCATATTCATCTAAGTTTACAGAAACTCTATCCGAAAAATCTAATGAACTTTGACGAATTTTTTTATATAAACCAAGAGGACTAGAACCTGTTGCTAAGCCAAAAACCTTTGCTCCCTTTTCATAGGCTTCTTTAAATACTTCAAATGCAACTAATGCGCCTTCTTCTTGATTTTTTACAATTTTAATATCCATAACGCTTCCTCCCTCAACTTGTCATTACCAGTATTGTAACAGAAAATTTCATAAGAATAAATAATAAGATCAAATTTTCAATCAAATATTTTTAAAACAAAAAACTCTATTAGCCTCGGAATCATCCTATCTAATAGAGTTTTACTTTTTAGATTATTTCCAAAAATCATCATAAATGGTAATTGGTAAATGACGTTTATGTTCTGATTTGATATACCAACTTTCAATCGTTTGAGCATCTTTTTCTACAATTTCTTTTCCCTCAAGATAATCATCAATTGCTTCATACGTCACGCCTAAAGCTACTTCATCTGGAAGTGACGGACGTTCTTCTTCTAAATCTGCCGTCGGTTGTTTTAAATATAAATGTTCTGGCGCTCCTAAATATTCTAATAACTGACGTCCTTGTCGTTTATTCAAACGCCATAATGGTAAAATATCTGCTCCACCATCACCGAATTTTGTATAAAACCCTGTGACAGATTCTGCAGCATGATCCGTACCAATCACTGCACAGCCTGTTTGGCCTGCAATCGCATATTGTGCAATCATTCGTTCTCGAGCTTTAATATTTCCTTTATTAAAGTCACTAATTGATAATCCAAGACTTGTAATACTATTCATAGAAGCATCCACTGCTGGTTTTATATCCACTCGCAGTATATCTGTTGCTTGCATAAATTCAATAGCATCCATTGCATCTTGTTCGTCTGCTTGAATCCCATAAGGAAGACGAACAGCGTAAAAATGATACTCTTTTTCTGGATATTCTTGATTTAATTCACCAATCGCTAACTGAGCTAATTTACCCGCTAAAGTAGAATCTTGTCCACCACTAATACCTAATACATATCCTTTTAAAAAAGAGTGTTTGACTAAATACTCTTTTAAAAACTGAATCGTTCTTTCAACTTCTTGTTGAACATCAATTTTTGGTTGTACTTTTAATGTTTCAATAATTTCTTGTTGTAATGGTCTCATGATTATTTCCTTTTCTATCTGACTACCCTAAGCGACTAGATTTTTCTTTCACTTCTGCACGAATGGCTTCAATACTTGCTAATTTTTGTTGATATGTTTCTGTAGATAAGTCCACTGGATATTGTTCTGGATTTAAAATACGTTTGTATTCATCCCATAAAGCTTCTACTCGTTCATCTTTATACGCTTTAATTTCTTTTAATGAAGGTAATGTATAAACTAATTTCCCTTGTTCAAAAATGGATTGTAAAATTGGGCGAGCATCAAAATCCGTCACTGTTTTATTAATATAAGTGTATACTGGATGGAACATATACAACTCTTCTAATTCGTCTGGACGTTCATGCCATAGAGCAATATAATCCCCTTCAGATTTCCCATCACTCTTGCGTGTAATACGCCATACTTGTTTTTTACCTGGTGTTGAAACTTTTTCAGCGTTATTAGAAATTTTTACCGTTGGAACCATTTCACCATGTTCATCTTCAATTGCTACTAATTTATACACACAGCCTAATGCAGGTTGATCATAAGCTGTAATTAATCGTGTTCCGATTCCCCAAACATCAATTTTAGCACCTTGCATTTTTAAGTTCAGAACTGTTTTTTCATCTAAATCGCTTGAAGCATAAATTTTAGCTTCCGTAAAACCTGCATCATCCAATTGTTGACGAACTTTTTTCGACATATACGCCATATCCCCACTATCAATACGAACGCCTAAGAAATTAATTTTATCTCCGAATTCCTTCGCTACACGAATCGCATTTGGAACACCTGAACGTAAAATATCATACGTATCGACTAAAAATACACAATCACGATGAGTAGATGCATAAGCTTTAAATGCTTCATAATCGTCACGATACGCTTGAACTAAAGAATGCGCATGAGTTCCTGAAACCGGAATTCCAAACATTTTTCCTGCACGAACATTACTAGTGGCATTACATCCCCCAATATATGCTGCTCTTGTTCCCCAAAGCGCTGCATCTAATTCTTGTGCTCGTCTTGTTCCGAATTCTAATACTGGATCATCTCCTGCTACTGTTCGAATACGTGAAGCTTTTGTCGCAATTAGCGTTTGAAAATTAATAATATTTAATAGGGCTGTTTCAATTAATTGGCATTCTGCAAGAGTTCCTTCGACTTGAACTAATGGCTCATTTGCAAATACTAATTCTCCTTCAACAGCAGAATGAATATTTCCTTTAAATTTAAAGTTTTTCAAATAGTCTAAAAATTCTTCTGGATAAATGTCTAAACTTCTTAAATAGTCTAAGTCTGTTTGGCTAAATGTTAAATCTTCAATATAGTGAACTAAACGTTCTAAACCGGCAAAAATCGCATATCCATTTTCAAACGGTAACTTTCTAAAATAAGCTTCAAAAATTGCTTTTTTCTCATGAAGACCTGTTTCCCAATAAGTCTTCATCATATTAATTTGATACAAGTCAGTATGTAGTGTTAAACTATCATCTTGATAACGGAATTTCATGGTTCCATAACCCTCTTTTCATTATAATTACATTTATTGTACACCAGTTTTCATAGTTTGTACAAACTTTCCAAACTCTTTTTTTACGGCAAAAGGGACTAGTTTCCTAGTCCCTCTTTCAACCATCATTTTTACACTTAAATACCTTCAAAATGAATAAACTATTTTATCTAGTCTCTTTATTTATCAATGTATTCTTCCTACTATTAGTTTACTCCTCTTTTCACAAAGTAGCAAGAGTTTTTTGGAAAAAATCCTAAAATTTTCTTTTTGAATCCAAATTATCTAATAGAGAACAAAAAAGACTTCCCCTTGTAGCATCAATTTTGACTGTACAACTACTATAGTCCTCTGCTACTTCAGAGAAGTCTCATTCTAATTTTTTATATTAAATATAGGCATCCAAGTCTTTTTGGAATTTTGCTAATTTTTCTTCTGCTTCCTCTTGACTGGTAGCTTTTACACCCATGTAGAACTTAATTTTAGGTTCTGTTCCACTTGGTCTTACTGCAATCCATGAACCATCTTCTAAAATATATTTCAATACATTTGAAGTTGGTAATCCAATTTCAGAAACAATACCTTCTGTATCTACTTGTTGGTTCACCGCAAAGTCTTGCGCCAATGCTACTTTAATGCCACCAAAGTTAGAAGGAACTTCTTTACGTAACCCATCTAATAAAGCTTTAATTTTAGCAGGACCTTCTAATCCTTGAACTGTTACAGAAATTGTTTTTTCTAAGAAATAAGCATATTTTTCATATAAAGCTTGAAGACCATCATATAAAGTTTTCCCTTCGCTCTTGAAGTGAGCTGCTACTTCTGTTAATAACAATACTGCTTGAATCGCATCTTTATCACGAACAAATGGTTGAACTAAATATCCATAACTTTCTTCAAAGCCAAACATAAATGTATGAGCATTTGTTTCTTCATAATTTTTAATTTGTTCTGCAATAAATTTGAAACCAGTTAATACATTGACCATTTTCGCACCATAATGTTCTGCAATGACTGTTGGTAATTCACTAGATACAATTGATTTTACTGCAGCTGCATTCGTTGGCAATGTTCCTGCTTTTTGATGAGCAAATAATAAATAATCTAATAAAATCGCTGCAATTTGGTTTCCAGTAATGACTTGGTAAGTTCCATCTGGTTGTCGAACGGCAGCACCCATTCTATCTGCATCTGGGTCTGTTGCTAATAACACATCCGCTTTTGTTTCTTCTCCTAAACGAATTGCATACTCAAATGCACCTGCCTCTTCAGGGTTAGGAGATTTCACCGTTGTAAAGTCCCCATCTGGCACAGCTTGTTCAGATACAACTTGTAATCCTGTAAATCCTGCTTGGTCTAATGCTCGTTTTGTTAACATTAACCCTGTTCCATGTAATGGAGTATAAACAACAGATAAGTCTTTTGTATTAGATAATAGGGCTGGATTTACTGAAACAGATTTGATTTCTTCTAAGTAAGCAGCATCTACTGCTTCACCAATCCATTCAAATAATGCTGATTGTTCTAATTCTTCTTTTGTCACGACGTCTACTACTAATGGATTTTCAACTTGGCGAACAAATTCTGTTAAAGCATCTGCATCTTTTGGAGGCATTTGTCCTCCATCTTCACCATATACTTTATATCCATTATACGCAGCTGGATTATGACTAGCTGTAATCATAATTCCTGCAAATGTATGCAAGTAACGTACCGCATAAGACAATTCAGGTGTTGGTCTTAAATCTTCAAATACATAAGCTTTAATGCCATGTTTTACTAAAACTTTTGCAGATTCTAATGCAAATTCAGGAGAGAAATGACGAGAATCATGAGCAATTGCTACTCCACGTTTTTTCGCTTCTTCTCCATATGTTTCAATTAATCGCGCTAACCCTTCTGTTGCCTGACGAACTGTATAAATATTCATACGGTTAATCCCTGGACCAACAATTCCACGCATTCCTGCTGTTCCAAATTCTAATGGAGCATAGAACGCTTCCTCTTTTTCTTTTTCAGAAAAGTTTTCTAATTGTGTTTTTAAATAATCTTCTAATCCTTCAAACTTTTCCCATTTCAATGCAACATCTTGCCAATTCATATCATCATTCTCCTTTGTTTTAATCTAATACTGTCGCAACTTCAAAGCCATAGCCTCTAATGTGCGTAATTAATAATTCTAAAAAGATATGTGCCACAGGTGATAATTCCATTTGATGATGTTTTAAATAGCCTATTTCTAATTCATCTTCAATCGCTAATGGAATTGCCACAATTTTATCATCATTTAATTCACTACTAATAATTCCCGAACTAATCGTATACCCATTTAATCCGACCATTAAATTAAAAATCGTCGCACGGTCACTTACCTTAATACTCTTCTTATGTTCCATTGTACTTAAAATCTCTTCAGCAAAATAGAAGGAGTTTTCTTCTCCTTGTTCATAAGATAAATAAGGATAATCTTCTAACTCTTCTAGTGTAATACTAGATTGAGAAGCTAATGGATTTTCTCTACTAATAAATACGTGTGGCTTCGCTGTGAAAAGTGGTGTAAATTCTAAATTTTTCTCTTTAAATAATTTTTTCATAACTTGGCGATTAAAATTATTTAAGTATAAAATACCTAACTCACTCTTGAATTTCATTAAGTCTTCTAAAATATTTTGAGTTTCTGTTTCTCTTAACGTAAATTGATATTCATCTCCAGCTTCTTGACGAATTAATGCTACGAATGCATGAACGACAAATGCATAGTGCTGAGCTGAAACTGAGAAATCCCGTTTCCGTTTTGTTTTACGCTTATATTTTTCTTCCATCAAGTTTACTTGATCCAATACTTGTCTAGCATAGACTAAAAACTCTCGACCTTCTTCGGTTAGAGAAACTCCATTTTTATGCCGAACTAATAGTTGAATATTCATTTCTTGCTCTAAATCTTTCATGGCATTTGATAGACTTGGTTGCGTTAAAAATAAATCTTTTGCGGCTTCATTAATGGATCCTTTTTCTGCAATTTTTTCTAAATAAACTAATTGTTGAATACGCATATTTTTTCTCCTTTTGCCATCATGTACCTATTATAAATGAGTTTTCAATTTCATGCTAGCTAATAGTTTTTACATATTAAAAAACTGAGCTTAAAGCTCAGTTCTTTTCAATGATTCATATTATTGTTGGAATTTAAATACAACATTAGAATCGTATAATTTTAATACTTTTTCATAAACAAATTTAGTCGCTAATGCTGCAACAACTGGTACAACTAACCAAACAACTACTGCTAAGGCAACATTTAATCCTGCATCGATAGAAGCTAGAGGACCTACTAAACCTACTAAACCGAAACCTGCAGATTGAGGTGTACCACTTACACTAAATAAGGCAACTGGAATTGCAGAAATCACTGCTGTTGTTAAAGTCGGTACTAAAATAATTGGATACTTGAATAAGTTTGGCATCATTAATTTCATAGCCCCTAAAGCAATCGCTAAAGTAACTCCTGAATTATTTACTTTCCATGAATGAACCACTAATACTACTGCTGTTACAGCTACACCCATCGCAGCAGCCCCTGCAGACACACCATTTAATTGAATAGCTAAACCAATCGCAACTGTTGAAATTGGTGAAATAATTAAGAATGCAAAAGAACATACAATTAAAATAGACATTAAAATTGGTTGTAAATGAGTAAATTCATTAATGATGGCTCCAATTCCTGCTGTTAATTTCGCAACGAATGGTAATAATTGTAATCCGATAAATGCAGCACCTACACCGACTACGATTGGCATCGCAACTACCGCAGTAGAACCAAATTTATCTTTAATCCACATTAATGCTAATACCGCAATTGCAGCTGTTAACATTGTATTAATTAAGTCCCCAGTACCAGCTCCAACATATTTTCCTAGTTCTGGATTGAATTTCACAACACCTGATGCCACAAAACTTGCTCCTGCTGTAACCATCATCGGCATTGGTTTGAAACCAAATTGTAAAGCAATTAAAGCACCAATAATTAATGGTGTTGCTAATTGAAAAATGACAGCAATTTGTGTAATTTGAACTGCCAGTGGATATTGACTAAAATATTTTAAAATAGCAGATAATACAGCGTTTGGAATTAATCCAATAATTACCCCTAATGCAGTTCCTTGTAAGATTTTATTGATAAAGACTTTTGCAGTCATTTTTTCTTGAGCTTCCATATAACCCCTTCTTTCTTTTTGTCTACTCCTTTATAAAAGCTGTTGAAACTTTCCAGAAACACTTCACAAATCAATTTCTACACTTTCGCTACCTTTTATTAGTGAGCTTTCAAAATTTGCTCTTTGTAATGAATCAATGATATTAAACAGGCGCAATAAGGTGTTGGAATTCCGTATTTTTTACCTTTTCTTACCACTTCTCCATTAATAGAATCAATCTCCTCCAAATAATTATTTAAGATTAAATCTTAATGTACCGATGGATGATGAAGACCGATTGTGTCACGATTATAACAATTCATTTCAATGTAATCAACAATTTCTTTCATGTTTTATTCAATATTTTTCATTTTTTGAAATTAATGAAAAAGCACTGTAAAAACTTCTTGAAAATTTATAAACAATAGTTGTATTATATTAAACTTCAGAAACTTTCCATTTTTATTACAAAATAAGGAGGCGTCCTAAAAACGTCCTCCTTATTGATTATTTTTCTTTAAATTCTTGTTTGACTACTTCTAACGCTGCTGCAATTACTTGGTGCATATCATAATAACGATATTGACCTAATCGTCCTCCGAAGATTACTTGAGGGACTGCTTGAGCTAACTTTTTATATTTAGAATACAAATCATTATTTTGTTGATTATTGACCGGATAATAAGGTTCTTGACCTTTTTCCCAATCGGATGGATATTCTTTTGTAATCACTGTCTTCTCTTGTGTTCCAAACTCAAAATGTTTATGTTCAATAATACGAGTATATGGAGTTTCACGATCTGTATAATTCACAACTGCATTTCCTTGGAAGTTTTCTAAGTCTAACACTTCAGTTTCAAAGCGTAAACTACGATATTCTAACGTTCCTAATTCATAATTGAAAAACTCATCAATCATACCTGTAAAAATAATTTTAACGCCGCTTTGTAAATACTCTTCTTTTTTCTCAAAGAAATCAACATTTAATTCCACTTCGATATTTTCATGATTGAGCATATTTTCAACCATTTGAGTATATCCACCAATTGGAATTCCTTGATACGTATCGTTGAAATAATTATTATCATATGTATATCGAACAGGTAATCGACGAATAATAAAGGCTGGTAATTCTGTAGCGGAACGTCCCCATTGCTTCTCAGTATAACCTTTGATTAACTTGTAATAGACATCTTCTCCGACTAAAGAAATGGCTTGTTCTTCCAAGTTTTCTGGAGTTTTCCCTTTTAACACTGCTCGTTGTTCTTCAATTTTTGTTGCTGCTTCTTGTGGTGTAACAACTCCCCATAATTTATTAAACGTATTCATGTTAAATGGCAAATTATAGATTTCACCATTAAAATTCGCAACAGGAGTATTTGTATAACGATTAAACGTAGCAAATTGATGCACATAATCCCAAATTCTTTTATCACTCGTATGGAAAATATGCGCACCATACTCATGAACTTGAATTCCCTCAACTTCTTTTGTATAAATATTTCCCGCAATGTGTGAACGTTTTTCAATTACTTTTACTTTATATCCACGATTAGCAGCTTCACGTGCAAAAGTTGCTCCAAACAATCCTGCACCTACTACTAAATAATCATATGTCATCTTATGCTTCTCCTTTAAAACTTATTTAACTCATTATAACATAGTTCACTAAATATAGCATTATTATTCATTTTTTGAAGAAAAGACAAAAGACTTCTCCATCGTACATACGCTACTTCTGGAAAAGTCATTTGTCCTATTTTTAGTTAAATCCAAATATTTTTTGAGTTACTGTATAAATTAAATTCGACATTTGTCTTGCAGTTGCATTTTTATTCATCGCAATTTTACTAATCACATTTCTACGAATTTCTTGATAAATAAGAGGATTACTTTCTTTTAATTTTTCTAATAACACTTTCTTTTTCTCTTGATGCTCTGGTGTACCTGCTTTATTTAATAAGGCACAAGAAATCAATGTTGTAATTTCTAAATGATTCAATAAATAATCATTTAATACTTTTGGAAGTTCCCAATCACTGTGATAAGCTTCCATTAATAATTGATTCACTCTAATTTGTTGATCAATACGGCGAATCATCACTTGTTCATTGACCGATTGATCTTCTCGTCCGATAAAGTAACGGTAAAAATCAACATTCATATAATACATTTTCTTACAATACTGTAGAGGAATAAACACAAACAAATTATCCACATAAAAAGTATGTTCTGGTAATTGTAATTTTGATTGTTTCAAAATATCTAGTCGATAGATTAAGGAATGCATCATCATATACTTTCCTTTTCGAAGCGGCTTTGCATCATCCCAAGTGAACACTTTATTTTCAGGGAATGACGATTGATATCTCATAATTTTCTTTCTTCTTACTTGATCATTCTCATAAACAAAATTTGTGATAACGACATCCACTTCTTCTTGCATTTCTTCTAATTGTTGCAAGTGTTCTAAAATTTTTAAATAAGCCCGTACATCGACCCAATCATCGCTATCCACAACTTTAAAATATTTCCCAGTTGCGTGTTGCATCCCTGTGTTTACAGCTCCACCATGACCTTTATTTTCTTGAGAAATCGCACGGACAATGCCTGGATATTGTTGTTCAAATTTTTCTGCTATATTTTTCGTTTCATCAGTTGATCCATCATTAATAATTAAGACTTCTACTTGGTCTCCACCTGTCACTAACGATTGGATACAGTAATGCATATATTCTTGTGAATGATAACAAGGAACGGCTATTGTTAGTAATTTCATTTCTAAGTCCTTTCGAGGTTCTAGTTCTTTTATCTATTCTACCATTTTTTATATTCTTTTTCTATGCAACACTTTTTCTTTTTACAAAACAAAAAACTCTTCCTTTCCTACTTTTATAGAAAAGAAAGAGTTAAATTTTATAATAAGGCTTCAATTATTGGAAGATAATCTTTTTCTTCTAACTTTTGAATCATAATAATGCCATCTCCTAATGGAACTAGAGTGGATTTCAATGCTTCATCTTTTTGAACAAAGTCTAAAAACAAGTTTAAACGGCGATGAATTTTTCGAACTTTTCGTGGAATTTCACTTTCATCTTGTAAAATTGTTCCCCCTTGGAAAATATCATCTACCACAAGTACTCCACCTGTTTTTAACACTCGCATACAATGAGGGAAAAATTCAATATATTTTGCCTTTGCACTATCCATAAAAATAAAGTCATATTGTTGTTCTAATGTTGGTAATACATGTGCTGCATCCCCTTCAATTTGAGTCACAATATCATCAATTCCTAATTTTTTAAAATTCTCTTTTGCTCTTGAATACATCAATTCATATCGATCAATCGTTGTAACAGAACCGCCTTTTGGTACATATTGCGCCATTAAGCTGGCAGAAAAACCAATTGCTGTTCCAATTTCTAAAATATGAGTCGGACGATACAATCCTAATAAGAAATCTAAATACACTGCTGTTTCATGGGGAATAATTGGAATTCCTAAATCATTCGCCATTTGTTCTAGCTCTCCTAATTTACCAGGAAAGAAACGTTGACTTTTTCTCATATATTCGACCACTTCAGGTTTAACAACTGGTCGAAACATCATTTCATTTAACATATTTACTCCTTTTATCTATTTATCATGAGGCATTTAGAAACCTCCACCGCCTGATCCTCCACCAGATCCAAACGAGCTTCCGCCACTAAATCCTCCACCAAAACCACCACTATTTGGTGAATCTGAACTTGAAGTAATTTCATCCATTGCTGAATTATAACTATCAAAGAATGTATCTTGTAAAATATTATGATACATTGCTAACTGCCAACCATATGTCGGTGAATAATAAATACTTTCTTGAATCCATTCAGGGAATTTTTCTTCTAATACTTCAATCACTTCTTCAGCAACTCCTAAAGAAATCGCATAAACGAGCAGATGATCCCAAATTTGAATACTTGGTAAATCAGCTCTATCTAAACTAGAAATATCGACTAACATTTTACGGAATGCTTCCCAACGGCGATATTCATATTCACCTTTAATACTTCTCTGTTTAGTTCCTACTAAACTTAAACGCAGAATGATAATATAAACAATAGCACTAACTACTACAGCTATAATGAGTGATAATAGATCCTTAGTTGCCCCAAATACACTAAGAACAATCCCTAATAATCCTAAAATAGGAGCCCCTATTGATTTTGGAATTTTCTCACCTTTTTCTAGGCGATAAGTACTATATTCTTCCGCATCCTGTGCTACTTGGTCAAACCAATCTTGCATCATATCTGCATATTTTTGTGGTCGATATTCTGCATACTCTTGAACATCCTCTAAATTTAATTGATTTCCTTTAGCTATTTTTTCAAATAAAATCTCTAATAACAATTGTTCATGAGGTAGTAAATTCTTAGCAGGATTTTTCAACTCTAACATATACGGTTCCTCACTTGTCAATGTTAGAACTTTTTTGCGGACTAAATTCATTACTGTTGCACTAAAATCATCCATATCAATCCCATTATAAATGGCATCAGACATTACAGCAGGAGACATATCTTGAGGCAATTCAAATAAATGCTCTGGAACAAATGGAACTTTGGCTAAACGTTTTTTATTGGCTAAATGCCCTTTCAACCATGCCCATACTACTGAAATCAGACTAATGATTGCTCCAAATCCAACAACCGTCCACTTTGTTTGTTGTTCTTCTACTTGTTTTTGTACAAGGCTCTCTTCCGTTTCTACAATTCTTTGAAAGGCATCGGTATTTTCTGTCACAGGATTATCCTTTGTAATGTGCGTTGGAAAAACCATATGTGTTTCTACAAAACTTCCTGGATGATTTCTCTTTGCTGTAAAAGTAGCCCCTTTATAATCTGGGTCAATTTCTACTTTGCCACCAATTCCACCATGTCCCCAAGCTCTTAATGTTTCTTTTGTTGCAGCTTCTGGTAAACTTATATGAATACGAATATTTTTTTGATCAATTTCCCAGTTTTGTCCAACAACTCGTCGATTTAATTCAGCGGTATCTCGATAATTTTTAATCATATGTGGAATCGTATAATTAAAAATGACTGTTCTAGAATCATTTGCAAAAGGTAAGAAAACTTTAAATTTCAATACCTTTCCACTATTTTCTGAATAATACGTACTATTATTTCCTGTGTCTCTTTTAGCTAATGGAACGACTTCTCCATCACTCGTTTTAAAAGCAACAGATACATCTTTTGGCTCTTCTTCTCCAAAATAATCTAGATTATAAAAAACGCCATTATAGCTTCCATTCGCTTGAAACGTAATTTCTTCTTTAAAACGAACATCACCATTCGCACTTACACTTGCATCAATATGATATTGACTAACGATTAAACTTTTACCTTTAGCTTCAATTTTTGAACTTAAAAAGAATAAAGATACCATCAAAAACATGAACCAACATAAAATTTTCCGTAATGATTTCATCATATTCCCCCTTATATAGTAAATGTGGGCAAGAAAATTTTCATTTCTACACCCACAACAACTTCTCTTCATCAGTAAACAGATGGCTTATAAAATTCCACCACGAATATCCAATGTTTTTTTCAAATACCATTTTAAAACAAGGGAACCAGAACCGACAAATAAGTACACGATGGCTGGGAAAACATAATTAATGCTTGTCGGAATCAAGAATTGTGTTCCCATTACAAGGACTAACCATGCGAGCATCACTAATGAGCTAACAACTAAATAACGAATATAGCCACGTTTTCCTTTTGGTTGATTAATATCTGGAGTTACTTTAGATAACGCTAATAACGCTAAACCACCTACTACAAAGTTCATGATTAAGGAAATAACTCCCATTGCTTCTGATTGTTCTGGATTTAAGAATAAAGTAATTCCAGCGATTAAAGCAAAGAATCCTCCGACCATTAAACCACCATCTACAGCAATTTGCCAATCTGGTGATTTCACCGTTGGATCTTTTTTAGGTCCTTCCAATACAGATTGAGTTTGTTGTGTCACTGTACCAAATAATTGACGAGCTGTTAAGCCTTTTTTCTGTTTTTCTACTAAAACAGGAAGCATTTCTTCTAAAGTTGAAGCGATTTTCGATTTAGACACTTGAGCTTCTTTTAATGAACGTTCTAATTGTAAAATATATTGTTCATTTTTTTTCGTTAATTGACTACGTAATGTAGCAACATCTACTTTTTTTACTTCAGTTTGATTTTCTGTCATGATTCAATCCCCCACAAGATATGATGATTACACGTTAAATCTGAAAAGCATAACATCGCCATCTTGTACGATATACTCTTTTCCTTCTTGACGTACTTTCCCATTTTCTTTAGCAGTACCCATACTACCAAATTCTAATAAGTCTGCATAAGCTACTGTTTCAGCTCGAATAAATCCTCTTTCAAAATCAGAGTGAATAATTCCCGCACATTGTGGAGCTTTCATTCCTCTTCTAAAAGTCCAAGCACGAACTTCTTGTTCACCAGCAGTGAAGTAAGTAGCTAATCCTAATAAATGGTAAGCTTTTTGAATTAAAATATCTAAACCTGAAGTTTCAATTCCCATTTCTTCTAAGAAAACTTGTTTTTCTTCTTCTTCTAATTCAGCCACTTCTTCTTCTACACGTGCACAGATAACGACTACTTCTGCATCTTCTTTTGCAGCATATTCTTCTACTAATTGAACATATTGATTATGTCCACCTTCTGCTACATCATCTTCTGAAATATTAGCAATATATAACATCGGTTTTGTAGTTAATAAGAATAAACCTTTCACGATTGGTAATTCTTCATCTGTAAATTCAATCGTACGTGCTAATTGACCATCTTCCAATACTGGTTTAATTTTTTCTAAAACTGCTAATTCTGCAACTGCATCTTTATCTTTTGTTTTGGCAATTTTAGCAACACGAGCAATTCGTTTATCAACTGATTCTAAGTCTGCTAATACTAATTCTAAATTAATTGTTTCAATATCCGCAATTGGATCTACTTTACCTGCAACGTGTGTAATATTTTCATCTTCGAAACAACGCACGACTTGGCAAATTGCATCTACTTGACGAATGTGGCTTAAAAATTTATTTCCTAAACCTTCTCCTCGGCTAGCACCTTTTACAATCCCAGCAATATCAGTAAATTCAAATGTTGTTGGAACTGTCTTTTTCGGTTTTACTAATTCTGTTAACTTTTGAAGTCTTTCATCTGGAACTTCTACTACCCCTACGTTTGGGTCAATAGTTGCAAACGGATAGTTTGCTGCCTCTACTCCTGCTTTTGTAATTGCATTAAATAATGTTGATTTCCCAACGTTTGGTAATCCAACGATTCCTGCTGTTAACGCCATGTATTTTTCACACTCTTTCTATTCATTATTTTCTTTCTTCAAAGTTACTTTTTTCATTTTGCGCTCAAATTCTCGTCTTGGCATTAAGACCATTTGCCCACAATGATTACATTTGATACGAATATCCATTCCCATTCGAATGATCGTCCATGAATTGGTTTGACATGCATGAGGTTTTTTCATTTCAACACTATCCCCAAGTGCATATTCCATAACAGCCATTCTATTCACTCCTAATCATCTAATTCAATTTCTAATACATCTAAAATACGAGTTAAATCTTTTTGAGAAAGGTATTCAATCTCAATTTTTCCACGTTCTCCTTTTGGAGTGATTTGGACAGATGTTCCAAATTTATCCATTAATCTTTCTTCAGATTCCACAATATAAGCTGGTTTTTCTTGAATCTTTTTGATTTTCTTTACTTTTTCAACCGGTTCATTCATTGTTTGAATTAATTCTTCTAGCGCTCGAACAGTCATTCCTTCTTCAATCACTTTTTTAGATAAAGGAACAATCTTATCTGCTTGTTTTAATCCTAATAATGCACGCGCATGACCTACTGATAATTGTCCTTCTTGTAATTGCGTTTGAATTTCTAATGGTAATGCTAATAATCGAAGGAAGTTGGCAATATATGGGCGACTTTTCCCAATTTTTTTTGCGACTTCTTCTTGGTTTAATTTTAATGCATCCATTAATGTTTTATAGGCTAGTGCTTCATCGATTGGTCGTAAATCTTCCCTTTGTAGATTTTCAACAACGGCTACTTGAATCATAATTTCTTCGCTATATTCACGAATAATAGCTGGGATTGTTTCTTTTCCTGCAAGTTTAGAAGCACGTAATCTTCTTTCGCCTGCTACTAACTCATAGCCTTTAATACTCGATTTGCGAACGATAATTGGTTGAAAAACTCCTTGCTCACGAATCGAATCTGCTAATTCTTGTAAAGATTCTTCATTAAATTCTTTTCGAGGTTGATATGGATTTGGACGAATTTCACTTATGGATATTTCTTCAATTGTTTCATTCGTTGTATCTACTTTTTCTAAATTTTCGATACTATCAAAATTCCCACCAAAAAGTGCATCAATTCCACGGCCTAGGCCTTTTGATTTTTGATTTTTAACCATTTGATAACACTTCCTTTGCTAATTCAAGATAAACCTCTGCTCCTCTTGAACGAGGATCATAGTCCACAATGGCTTGTCCATAACTTGGAGCTTCTGATAAACGAACATTTCTCGGAATAATAGTACGGTATACTTTTTCTCTAAAGTATTTAATGACATCATCTTTTACTTCATTTCCTAAGTTTGTTCGTGCATCAAACATTGTTAATAAAACTCCTTCAATTTTTAGTTGAGGATTAAAATGTTTACGAACCATCGTGATCGTATTCATCAATTGAGATAACCCTTCTAATGCATAATATTCACACTGCACGGGAATTAATACTGTATCACTAGCCGTAAATGCATTCATCGTCAAATGTCCTAAGGAAGGCGGACAATCAATAAAAATATAATCATACTCATCACGTATCGTTGTTAAAGCTTGTTTTAATCGTTGTTCACGATGTGTCTGATTTGTTAACTCGATTTCAGCTCCAGCTAACTGAATCGTTGAAGGTACTATCATTAAATTTTCTCTAGTGGTTGGTACAATAACGTCATGAACATTCACTTCATTTACAATAACATCATAAATATCATAGGTTAATTCAGCCTTTTGCACCCCTAATCCACTTGTTGCATTTCCTTGAGGGTCACTATCAATAATTAAAACTTTTTTACCAAGTTTTGCTAGAGAAGCTGCTAAGCTAACTGTTGTCGTTGTTTTACCAACTCCACCCTTTTGATTCGCAACTGAAATGATTCTTCCCATTCTCTTACCTCCAATCTTCATAAAAAAAGGAGAATGCAAGCATTCTCCCTCTCGCATGTCTACAAAATGTTTTCCATTTCTCGCAATTCTTAAAATTTATCCATTCCTATTGTAACAAAAAATCAGGAATATGAGTAGTCTTTTAATAGGAAATCCATTGACAGTATGACGAATAATAACTAGAAATTTAAACTATTTTAAAATACTACAATGGTAATTCTTTTTTATGCTGTTGATTCATTCCATTAAAAATTACTTCGTAAGTCTTCTGAATAGTTTCATCTTCTTCATTTAATACTAACGAAAAACTTTCAATGACGTTTGTCTTTCGATCAGCTTTCATTTTTATCATAATTTTAGTATTCTCATGCACCTGAATATTAATCGAAGATAATGCTAAACGTACCGCAGAATCACTCCCTTGGTAAGTAAATGTTCCATCGGTTTGCCATGTAGCAAAACTAGAAATATCTTGAGCTAATTGCAATACACTATGATAAGAAAAGCCAATAACATTTTGTAAGCTGGATTGTGCTGAAATCGTTGGTTCCCAGCGATCTTGATAATACCGAATAGCTCCTTTACTACCTTCACTAATGACTTCAATTTGATTCGTTGCTTTTCCATCAGTTTTATCTATACGAGTTCCAAACCCTGTACCATCACTCCAGACAGAAGCATTCGCAATCACTTGAGTTGAACTTGTACTATCTTTTTTCTTCACTTCATTTTGTTTCAAAGCTAAATGATAATTTTTAATGTGTGATTCTTGTTGAAGTAATTTATCTTGAAATTCTTTATCGTCAATCACTTTATTACACGCCACAAAGAAAATTGCTATAAAGCTTAAAAGAAATAAATTCATTTTTTTCATGTTCCATTCTCCATTACCGTTTATAAAAATAGTATACAAAAAAAGAGAATTTCCTTCCAGAAATTCTCCTTCTAATCTGAAGCGTGGCAACGTCCTACCCTCACAGGGGGAAACCCCCAACTACTATCGGCGCT
>ERZ773211.79-NODE-79-length-24523-cov-4.85941_pt1 | contig 24523 bp, 19 predicted proteins | sample MGYA00511914_ERZ773211 | MGnify/ENA primary metagenome ERZ773211 (study PRJEB29015, sample SAMEA2738163) | human oral metagenome | biome: human oral; feature: human-associated habitat; material: saliva | place: China | collected 2242 ...
GGTCGTGGTGGTCTCGCTGCTGCATGCCGCGAGGGCGAGAGCAGCCGATGAGGCGAGCGCCAGGCCGAAGAAGGCACGGCGGTTAACGCCCGGTGCGCCCTGGTTTTCGGTGTCGGTCAGCTCGGTTCGATTGAAAGACATAGTTCCCCCTAGATATGACTAAACTATACCTAACCTTACAGATATCTGAGTGTTACATCAAGACGCGTTCTGTTTGTTTTCTCAGACCGTCAGGATGCCCGGTTTTGCCGCGGAATTCCGCGGGTAACATATTTCACTCTTTGTCACAGTCTTGCTGACACTATGTCGCTTAAATGGGTGGCTCTCCCCACCAGTTTTCGCTATGAATCTGCGGCAGTTGAGAAGCGTTGAGAAAGCAGAACACGCACAACGCCCCGCCGCGAAAAACCGCGACGGGGCGCTCTTCACAACGGGTCGTTGAGGCTTTATAGATGCCGGGCACCATTACTGCCCAGCACCATTATTGGCGGGCACCATTACTGCCCAGTACAGTTACCGGCGTGCACCGCTAGTGGCGACAACCACAACCGGTGCCGGAACGCTTGACCGATGCAGCCGCCGCACGCAGGGAGGCGATGGCCGCCTCCGGGCCGCCGAGTGCCTCGTCCACGCCGTAGACCGAGCTGCCGGCAACGAAGCAGGTTGCGCCTGCCTCCGCGGCACGCAGGATGGTCTCTTCGGTGATGCCGCCGTCCACCTGCACTGTCACCGGCAGGTTCGCGCCCTCAATCGCCTTGGCGGCGCGGGCGATCTTCGGCAGGGTCACGTCCAGGAATGCCTGGCCGCCGAAGCCCGGTTCCACGGTCATGATCAGCAGCATGTCCAGTTCGCTGAGCATGTCCAGGTAGGGTTCCACGGCGGTTGCCGGGCGCAGTGCCATACCCGCCTTCGCGCCCTCAGCACGCAGGGTGCGCGCCAGTTTGATGGGAGCGATAGCCGCCTCCGCGTGGAAGGTCACCGATTCGCAGCCCATGCTGGCGTATTCGGGTGCCCAACGGTCGGCGTCCTCAATCATCAGGTGCACATCGAACGGCACCGGCGAGATTTCACGCAGACGCTTGACCACCGGCGGGCCCCAGGTGAGGTTGGGGACGAAGTGGTTGTCCATCACGTCAATATGCGCGGCGTCTGCGGTGGAAATGCGCTCCAGCTCGCGCTGCAGGTTCGCGAAATCCGCCGAGAGAATCGACGGGTTAATGGCAATACCCATGGGGTTCCTTTCAAATCCGTGCCGTATGGCGAATGGTGCTCGGCGGTGAAGCGGCTAGTTCTTACGCAGCAGGGCGAGGAACATGGCGTCGGTTCCGTGCACGTGCGGCCACAGCTGTGCGGTGGTCGGGTTCTGCGAAGCCTTCACGGCCGGGGCGCCCTTCTTGACCTTGATCTCGGGGGTGTGGCCGGGGTCCTTCTCCCCCGCCAGCACGCTCACGGGTTCGCCATTCGGGCCCTCGGTGTGCAGGGCAACTTCGCGCAGTGCGGCGGCGGAATCGAGCAGGCTGACCGCACCGCTTTCGAGCACCTCAGCCACAATATTCTGGGTTTCTGCCGCGTGCGGTGAGCAGGTCACGTAGGCAATCACGCCGCCGGGGCGGGTCGCCTCAATGGCTGCGTCCAGGAGCTGACGCTGCAGGGGCAGCAGCTCTGCAATATCGCGCGGGGACTTGCGCCAACGCGCCTCGGGGCGGCGGCGCAGGGCACCCAGACCGGAGCAGGGCACATCCACCATGACGCGGTCGAACAGCTGACCGGGTTCAATAGAGCCGGGCAGGTTGGAGGCGTTCTTGCGCAGGGTCTCGCGGATCTGGCGGCCGTCGCCGGTGAGTACCGTGTAGCTGTCCTCGGGCAGGGGGCGCATGGAGGATTCCACGAGCTGGGCGCGGTGCGGTGCCGCCTCGTTGGCGACCAGGGATGCGCCGCGCTGAATACCGAGCGCGCCGAGTAGCGCCGCCTTGCCGCCGGGGCCTGCGCACAGGTCGAGCCAGGCGGTGTCGGTGCCGTCCAGGGGTGCTGCGGCGAGCGCGCGTGCTACCAGCTGGGAGCCGGCGTCCTGCGCACGGACGGTGCCTTCACGCACGGATTCCAGGCGCGCCAAGTCGCCGGAGGCGTACAGCGCCGAACCTTCAACCAGTTCGCCATCGACGGCGCCCTGTTCGCGTGCCTCGTCGAGGCTACCCAGACCGGGCAGCGCAACCAGGTTCACCACGGGGGCGAGGTTGTCCGCTTCGAGCAGCTGCTCAATTTCGGAGGCGGGGCGGCCGTGCGCCACAAGTGCCTGGCGCATGGAACGCACAATCCAGCCGGGGTGCGAGGCGAGCAGCGCCATGCGTTCGGTGTCGTCCTTCGCATCCGCGGTGATGAGTTCGTACCACTCTTCGGGGGTGCGCTCGGAGACGCGGCGCAACACCGCGTTGATGAAGCTTGCCGGGCCCGCACCGATCTTTTCGCGCGCCAGGGACACGCTCTGGTTCAGTGCCGCGTGGGCGGGAACGCGCATGTTCAGCAGCTGGTGCACGCCCATGCGCAGCACGATGAGGGTCGTGGTGCCGACCTTCTCGAGGGGGCGGTCTACGCAGCGGCTGAGGATTGCGTCGTAGGTACCCTGGTGGCGCAGCGTGCCGTAGGTCAGCTCGGTTGCAAAGCCTGCGTCGCGGTGGTCGAGGCGGTGGCTACGAATCGCCTTGGGTAGCACGAGGTTCGCGTAGGCGTCAGATTCCGCCACGGAACGCAGCACGTCGAAGACGGTTGCGCGTGCGGTGTCTGCGGTACGCGAGCGTGCGGAGGGTGCCGCCGCGGAGAATTCGCGGGCGGACATGGAGCGTCGGTTGCGTTCGTGGCCACTCTTGTTGCGATGGGAGGTGCCGCCGCCACCGCGTTTGGTGTCGTCGTGCTCGGTCTTGGCGCGGCGTGCGGCGCGTTCGACGCTGGTCAGGCCGTCAAAGCGGCGGCCGGTGCGCGATTCGCTGCGGGAGTTGTCGTCCCACTTCTGCGGGCGACCCTGAGAGCTTTGATTCTGCGAACGCTGATTCTGAGCGCGCTGATTCTGCGAACGCTGGGAGCTCTGGGACTGCTGGCGGTTCTGCTCGCTCACACCAGCACCCGAGCCGGAGCGACGGCGACGCTTACGCTTCGCACCACCCTCACCCTGGCCATAGCCTTGACCACCGCCCTGATGAGACTTGCCCTGGTTGAACTTGCCGTTACCGGCATTACCGGCGTTACCAGGCTTGCCATGTCCTCCCTTGTAGGGGCGCTTTTCGTTGCTCATGCGAGTACCACCAGGCCTTCCGCCATGTCCTTGCCAGCGCCGCGAGCCCACGCGGGCGCATCCATCATTTTCTTACCGGCAGGCTGAACCAGCAGCAGCATCAGGGGTTCGGTACCGGTGCCGACCAGTACCTTCTTCGCGTGCAGACGCACCGCACCGGGTGCGAGGGGGCCACCGTTCGCCTCGGTCAGGGACTGCACCAGGCGCTCATCGGCAACCGCCAGACCACCGATCTTGAAGCGGTTTTCGCCCAGTTCGCACCATGCGCCGGGTTCGGGGGTCACGCCGCGGAAGCGTGCCAGAATCTGCTCGGCGGGTTCGGTCCAGGTGAGGCGGCCGTCGGCAATGCTCATCTTGGAGGCGTAGCTGACCGACTCGTCCTCGACCTGCACGGTGCCGCTCTCGCCCGCTTCGAGGCGTTCGAAGGTGCGTTCAAGCAGTGCGCCGCCGCTGGTGGCGAGGCGCATCAGCACGGCACCTGCGGTGTCGTCGGCGGCTACGGGGGTGGATTCCTGTTCGAAGGTGGGGCCGGTGTCCAGACCTTCTTCGAGCAGGAAGGTGGTGGAGAAAATTTCCTGCTCACCGGCGATGAGGGCGCGCTGTACGGGGGCGGCGCCGCGCCATGCGGGCAGCTTGGAGAAGTGCAGGTTGACCCAGCCGTAGCGCAGGGATTCGAGCGCGGACAGCGGCAGCAGGGCGCCGTAGGCGACCACGGCGGCTGCATCAGCGTTCAGTTCGGCAATGGCCGCGGCAGCTTCATCGTTCCAGCGGTTTGCCTTCACGATGGGCAGGCCGAGCTCTTCGGCACGCTGCGCGACCGGGGAGGGGGTGAGCACGCGCTTGCGGCCCACGGGGGCGTCTCCGCGGGTGAGCACGCCGACCACGCGCACCTTATCGGAGTTCGCCAGGTAGTCGAGCGGGGGCACGGCAACGTCGGGAGTGCCTGCGTAAATGATGTTGAGCATGTGAGCCTACTTTCCGAAGCTACCGAAGGAGGAACCGGCACCAAACGCACCACCGCCGCCGAAGGCACCGCCCACGCGGGCTGCACGCTCGGTCACGGTCTTAGCGGCGACCGTGTTGTAGTCTGCGGCGCGCAGGGCACGCATCACGCGCTGGCGGTCTTCACCCACGAGGCGGTCGATGAAGAGCTTGCCGTGCAGGTGGTCGGTTTCGTGCTGCAGCATGCGCGCGAACAGGCCCTCACCCTCCAGCACGAGGGGGTCGCCGTGGCGGTCCACGCCGGTCACGCGCGCCCAGTTCTTGCGCGGGGTCGCGGACTTCTGACCGGGCACGGACAGGCAGCCTTCGCCGCCTTCCTGGTCTTCTTCGCCGACTTCGAGCACGGGGTTGATGATGTAGCCTTCGCGGTCGTCAATGCCACCGAAGGTGAAAATCTGTTTGGAGATGCCAACCTGCGGGCCGGCAAGGCCCACACCGCCCACGTCGTACATGGTTTCCAGCATGTCGTCGATGAGTCGCGCCAGGTCGTCGTCGAAGACGGTGATGGGGTCGCAGACGCTGCGCAACACCGGGTCGCCTACGGTGCGGATGCTCAGGATGGTCATGGTTCTCCTTTGCCGGCGGGATGCCGGGAATGTGCTTACGGATTTCAAAATGGTGGCAGAACTGCGCTGACGGTTTTTCCATGCGGGTTCTTCACAGCGGGTTTTTCCCAGCGTAGCGCGCCGTTCTGCCTATTGTTCTATTGTCGCCGATTCGGTAGCGCGAATCTAGAACGAATCGAGGCGACAGGGTGAGGGCTGAGCCTCACCTCCGCGGAGGGTTTGAAGCCTCTCCCCTATGCCGCGGGCGGGGGTACTCATCTACGCCACGGGCGGGGGTACTACGGGCATGAGCGAGGGGTCTTCAAATTCTTGAACTTGACGGTCGAATTCCCAGACGCGGCGCAGGGCGCAGAACTTGTACCAGTTGCGTTCGAGCACGGCGGGGTTTGCTTGCTGCGGCAACACCTGCGTTTCGCCGAGTGCCACGCCCATGAGGACGGGCGCGTCGCCGTATTTCCAGGGTTCCCAGGTGCCTTCGTCGGGGTCGACGAGGGATTCTTCGGCTTTGAGTCCGGCGACGAGCTGCATGACGACTTTTTCGTCAAGTGCTTTGACGCGGCCGCGTTTGTCGGTGCCTTTGGTTTTGTAGTCGATGATGCAGGTTCGGCCTGCGATTTCTGCGACGAGGTCGAGGGTGCCCGCGTAGCCGACGGTGTCGTTCCAGATGGTGACTTCGGCGGCGAGGGGGCGGGGTTTGAAGGCTTCCCACCATTCGTCAAAGCGGTCGGCGTAGGCTTGTTCGCCGTTGATGATGAGCTGTTCGCGGCTTTCGTCGAGGTTGTGTTCGCGTCCCATGGCGCGTAGGGCGACGGCTTCGGCGTAGTTGTGAACGCGGTCGCCTCGGGCGGCGGCTGCGTCGCGGTATCGTTCGGAGGCGCTGGCTGCGTCGCGGATAATGGCGAATTTGAGGCCGTGGGATCCGGTGGCGCGGTAGGCGCGCTGGTCTTCGAGGGCGGCTTTGGCTGCCATGTACCCGTGCCAGCCGCTGAGGTCGCTGGCGTGCTGCCCGATGACGGTGGTGATGGAGGGGACGAGGGGTTCTCCTCCGCGGACGCGCGCGTACATGCGTCCGTAGTCGGTGGCTGCGGCGAGTTCGGGTGTTGTCACGGGATACCTCATTCTCGGGTGGTTGTGTCCGCGGCTGGGTTTGTACTGCTGGTGGGCACAAATACCGGTGGGCATAATAAAACCCCCGTTCCTTGAAACGGGGGTTATTTGGTGCGTGATACTGGGTTCGAACCAGTGACCTCTTCGGTGTGAACGAAGCGCGCTACCACTGCGCCAATCACGCTTACGGATAAGACTATACCGAGGCTTGGCGTGAAGGTCAAATTTTGTGCGCCCCTTTTTATCCCCGTTGAGTATGCGGCGGCGGCACAGAGTCTAAGAGAGCTTCCCGCCGGAGGTGGCTGCAGGTTCAGTAATGACTTATGGACTTTGGTCATGAGTTACGGACTATGGGATTGGGTTAGCGTCTTCAGGGATAGCTTTTAACCATTGCTGAAGTCACTAAGTCATGGCTGAATCTCAATCCGGTTTTCGCTGGATAAACAAATAAACCCCCAGTCAGAAGACTGAGGGTTTATTTCCTAGTGTGACCCCAACCGGATTTGTATGGTGATGAGGGCGCATAATGCCGAGCGCGCGAGGGAATTTATTATGCGTCCGAATGCCACGCCGTAAGAAGTGGCGGGGCATGATGCCGAGCGCGCGAGGAAATCCATCATGCCCCGCAGTGCCGCGACGTAAGGAGCGGCGCCGTGAGAGGCTCACGGCGGCACCATAGAATCTCAATCCGGTTTTCGCTGGATAAACAAAAAGCCTGGCTTCCGAAGAAACCAGGCTTTTTCCTAGTGGTGACCCCAACCGGATTTGAACCGGTGTTGCCGCCGTGAGAGGGCGGAGTACTAGGCCGCTATACGATGGGGCCGCAACCTCCGTTAGGAGGTTAGCTGGGATACCAGGACTCGAACCTAGAACAAAGGAACCAGAAACCTTCGTGTTGCCAATTACACCATATCCCATTACTCTATTGAGTTACCGTTCCGTTTTTCGCCTTTCGGCTTATCACCGGAACGAGTAATAACTATACGGGTCTTTCTGGAGGTGTGCAAGCCGAAATCTGGAGAGCCGCCTCACATTCGCGGTTTTATGCCCGCTACTTCCGCGTATTTTCGGGGGTTTTGGGGTTAAAAAGTTTTTTAAATTTCTTTAAAAAGAGGGTTTTGGGGCCGATTTTCGCCCCTCAAAGCAGCTTCGAGGGGGACTCAGAGAGCAGCTTTAGCCCCTCCCCTGCACGCTTGCGTCCCAAATTTTTTTGAAGGTTTTTTCTTCCTGCACCGCTTCCCGGCAGCCAGAGAGCCAGACGGCTGGACAGTCACCCAAGCAGTCATCTCGGGAAAGATCGCAAAACCCTCACCCCACCCCGCACCCCCAAAACCAAGACTTGCCAAAACTTTTGGAGACAACGAAAAAGCCCCGAGGCGAACCTCGGGGCTTGAGTGGAGCGGTTGACGAGACTTGAACTCGCGACATCCACCTTGGCAAGGTGGTGCTCTACCAACTGAGCTACAACCGCATGTTTTCGCTTTGAACTTTTCAGTTCGTCGCAACAACAGGTACTACTATACGAGCCTTTGCCGGGGTGCGCAAACCAAATTCTTGCCACACTCCCCCAAATGGAGCCAGATTCACCCCTATAAAAGATACCGACTAGTAGTTTTACAGGAAATACCCATCACAAAAAATATTCTCAATCTTATGAAAAATCCCCTTATCTGCCGGGTTTCTTCAGACCTTTCGGTCGTCTGATTCCCGCTGGATAAGGGGATTTTCTTGAGCTGGAGCTCTCAAAGTACACATCGCAGGTACTTGCGAGCGCACCAAGCGTAGCTAGAGCTTAGTCGCTACTACCGCCGGAGTCGCCTCCACCGGAGTCACCGCCGCCAGAGTAGTCGGAGCTGCTGTAGCTGCTGTAGTCCGAACTGCTGGAGCTACTGGAGCTTCCGGCGTCGAAGTCGCCCGCGTCCGGGTCGGGGCCCGGGTCCACGAAGTCGTCTTCGTCGTCCTCTTCACGCGAAGAGTCCGAGGTGTCTACGCCCTCAGACGAGGTGCTCACGTCGCCGCCGCGAGCCGCGTTCTGCATGGCGCGTGCCTCCAGGAATGCGGTCACGTAGGCGAGTACCGCGCCGGCAATAATGATGATGACCATCCACACGGAGCGGTCAAAGCCGGCGATGTAGGCGAACAGCCAGATAATGCAGGCGTTGGTGAGCGCCATGAGGGTGCCCTTCAGCAGCGCCTTGCCGATGATGGATTGGTTATTCGGCTGGCTCATGGTTAGCTCAGTTCAGCGGCGAGCTTGCGCAGGCGTGCGAGGGAGGAGTCCTTGCCCAGGATTTCCATGGATTCGAACAAAGGCGGGGAGATGCGCTCACCGGACACTGCGATACGCACGGGGCCGAATGCGAGGCGCGGCTTGATTTCCAGGCCGTCGACGATTGCGGCGCGCAGGGCTGCCTCAATGTTGGCTGCGGTGAAGTCCTCGAGGGGCTCCAGAGCCTCGATAGCGGCGGCGAGGACCTGCGGTGCGGATTCCTTGAGCTGCTTGCGTGCGTCGTCTGCGGTGCTGATTTCTTCGTCAGCCTTGAAGAGGAATGCGAGCAGGCCGGGTGCTTCGCCGAGCAGCTGCATGCGCTCCTGAACGAGGGGGGCTGCTTCGGTGAGGATCTGCTCTTCACGCTCGGTGAGGGTCTCACCGAGTACGCCTGCAGCCTGCAGGTACGGGATGAGGCGGTCGCGGAAGTCCTTGGGGTCGAGCGCACGGATGTGGTCGCCGTTGATGGACTCTGCCTTCTTCACGTCGAAGCGTGCGGGGTTGGCGACAACGTCGTGTACGTCGAAGTGCTCGACGAGCTCGTCGATGCTGAAGACGTCCTGGTCTGCGGAGAGGGACCAGCCCAGCAGGGACAGGTAGTTCAGCAGGCCTTCCTTGATGAAGCCGGAGTCGCGCAGCAGGAAGAGGTTCGACTCGGGGTCGCGCTTGGAGAGCTTCTTGTTGCCCTGGCCCATGACGTAGGGCAGGTGGCCGAATTCGGGGATGAAGCTGGTCACGCCGGTGTCGATGAGCGCGCGGTAGAGCGCGATCTGGCGCGGGGTGGAGGAGAGCAGGTCTTCGCCGCGCAGCACGTGGGTGATGCCCATGAGTGCGTCGTCGACGGGGTTCACGAAGGTGTACAGCGGGTCGCCGTTGGAGCGGACGACCACGTAGTCGGGTACGGTGCCTGCCTTGAAGGTGATCTCACCGCGAACGAGGTCGTTGAAGGTGATGTCTTCGTCGGGCATGCGCAGACGCCAGACGGGCTTGCGGCCTTCGGCGCGGTAGGCTTCCTTCTGCTCTTCGGTGAGGTTGCGGTCGTAGTTGTCGTAGCCGAGCTGCGGGTCCTGACCGGCTGCCTTGCGGCGTTCCTTCACCTCGTCGGGGGTGGAGAAGTCTTCGTACACGTAGCCGCCTTCAACGAGCTTTGCGAAGACCTCGTTGTAGATGCCTGCGGTCTTACGCTCGGACTGGCGGTAGGGCTCGTGGGGGCCGCCGACGCCAACGCCTTCGTCCCAGTTGATGCCGAGCCAGTGCAGGGATTCGAGCACCTGGTTGAACGACTCTTCGGAGTCGCGTGCCGCGTCGGTGTCTTCGATGCGGAAGATCAGCTTGCCGCCGGTGTGGCGTGCGTACGCCCAGTTAAAGAGGGCGGTGCGGACCATGCCCACGTGCGGGGTGCCGGTGGGCGAGGGGCAGAAGCGGACGCGGGTGTCTGCGGGGCTGTTGAGTACGGGACCGTGGTATTCGGTCATGATGTCTCCTTGACGGTGTGTTTCAGGATGTACGTTACGTTTGTGGGCGCGGGCTGTTTAATCGCGCACGCGGGTGACGAGGGAGCCGATGCCTTCGACTTCGACCTCTACTTCGTTGCCGTCGCGCAGTACGCTGATGCCGGCGGGAGTGCCGGTGAGCAGTACGTCGCCGGGCAGCAGGGTGAAGATTTCGGAGGCTGCGGCAACCTGTTCGGCTACGGAGTAGTGCATTTCGGAGGTGTTGCCTTCCTGCACGACGTCGCCGTCAACCCAGGTGGTGATGTTCAGCGAGTCGGTGTCCAGGTCGGTTTCGATCCACGGGCCGAGCGGGGTGGAGCCGTCGAAGCCCTTGGCGCGGGTCCACTGGCGGTCTTCGAGCAGGTCGCGGGCGGTGAGGTCGTTTGCCACGGTGTAGCCGAAGATGACTTCGTGCACGCGCTCAAGGGGCACGGACTTGGCGATACGACCGATAATGACGGCGAGTTCACCTTCTGCGCTGACGGCTTCGGAGTACTCGGGCAGGGTCACGGGGTCGCCGGGGCCGATGACGGTGGTGTTGGGCTTGAGGAAGAACTGCGGGGAGGCGGGCGCCTCGGTTCCTGCCCAGTTTGCGATCGCTCCAATCACCTTGGAGCGGGGGATGATCGGGGCGAGCAGGCGCACCTGGTCGATGGGGTAGGTGGTGCCGGTCGGTTCGATGCCCGAGTAGAAGGGGTCGCCGGCGAGTACGCGCAGGGTTTCTTCGCCTGCGTCGCCTTCTACCAGCCCGAAGTGGAGCTCATTATTTACGGTAAATCGTGCAATACGCATACTTTCTAGGGTACCAGCCTTCGAGGGTTGCGGCGGCGGGGTGCGCCTCCCCTCCCCTATCCTCGCGCTATCAACGCCGCGCGCACTATTCGCCGGGCAATTCGCCGGGCGCAGCATTTACCGGGCACAGCGAATCCCCGCGGGCTGCTCACCGCGCGACGTGCGGGTCGGGCGGGGCATCCTGCGGGGATTTCGTGGGTTACGTTAGATTCACGTTTTTGAGATTCACGTTTTAGATGAGGCGGGTCATCCAGCCGTGGTGGTCCTCAACGGTGCCCAGCTGAATACCGACGAGCTCTTCACGCAGGCTCTTGGAGATTTCGCCGAAGTGCTCGGTGGGTGCCGGGATTTCGAAGTCTTCTGCCTTGAGCTTGCCGATGGGTGCGACCACTGCTGCGGTGCCGCAGGCGAAGATTTCGGTGATGTCGCCGTTTGCCACGCCTTCACGCCATTCGGTGAGGGTGATGGCGCGCTCTTCGACGGTCATGCCGCGGTCCTTGGCGAGCTGAATCAGCGAGGAGCGGGTCACGCCTTCGAGGATGGTGCCGGTCAGTTCGGGGGTAACAATCTTGTTTTCCTTGCCGAAGATGAAGAACACGTTCATGCCGCCGAGCTCTTCGATGGCGTCGCCGCGGTGCGGATCCTTGAAGATGACCTGCTTGCAGCCGTGCTTTTCGCCTTCGGTCTGGGCGATCATGGACGCCGCGTAGTTACCGCCGCACTTTGCCGCGCCGGTACCGCCTTCGCCTGCGCGGGCGTAGGTGGTGGAGAGCCAGATGTCCACGGGTTCGGGGGTGCCGAAGTAGTTACCTGCGGGCGAGCCGATGACGTGGTACTGCACGTGGCGTGCGGGGCGAACACCCAGGAACGCCTCGGTTGCGATCATGAAGGGGCGGAAGTAGAAGGCTTCACCGTCGCCGGTGGGTACCCACTGCTCGTCCATCTTCACGAGTTCGCGCAGGGATTCGATGAAGGTCTCTGCGGGCAGTTCGGGCAGGGAGAGGCGGCGTGCGGAGTTCGCGAAACGTGCCGCGTTCTTTTCGGGGCGGAAGGTCCATACGGAGCCGTCGGCGTGGCGGTAGCCCTTGATGCCTTCGAAGATTTCCTGACCGTAGTGGAATACGGATGCTGCGGGGTCGAGGACGAGCGGGCCGTAGGGGTGAACTCGTGCGTCGTACCAGGTGCCGCCGGTCTTGTAGTCACCTTCCCAGTCGATGGTGACCATGTGGTCGCTGAAGTAGTCGCCAAAGCCGGGGTTTGCGAGGATTTCGGCGCGGCGTTCGGCGGTGGCGGGTGACTGGTTTGCTTCGTGGCTGAATTCGGTTGCCATCGTTCTGCGTTCCTCTTCGTCTAGTTGCCTCTGTGGGCGTTCTTTGAGTGGCGGTTCTCGCGGCGGGGCGAGGGACCGGTGTGTGCCGCCGGGCGCGTTGTCGTGCGGGGCAGATGGTGCATCTAGCGGTCTGTGCTAGTCGGATGCATCAAAGCTAGTGGTGGATGGTGTCCACCGCCGAGGTGCCGGGCGGGTGTGCCTGACCTGTTTTAGAGTACCGGAAAGATGCGTTTGCCGCATGCGCACCTTTTCTCCCATTCAGGATGTGAACAGGGGCTGCGCGGTGAAGGTATGGGTGAAGCCCGGAAGGTGTGTTCCTTCCGGGCTTCACGGGTGTTTTGCGTTCAGCTGCTACGGCAGATGAGTTTTAGCCGAGGCGTGCGAGCACGTCCGCGCCGACCTGATTGGTTCCGCGCACGCTCGCACCGTTTTCGCGCATATCTGCCTCGACAGCGTCCTCAATGCGGGCAGCGGCGGCATCGTGGCCGAGGTGGCGCAGCAGCATTGCGCCGGCGAGGATTGCGGCGGTGGGGTTTGCCTTGTTCTGGCGGGCGATGTCCGGTGCGGAGCCGTGTACGGGCTCGAACATGGAGGGGAACTCGCCGACGGCGTTGATGTTGCCGCTTGCCGCGTATCCGATACCGCCGGTCACTGCACCGGCGAGGTCGGTGATGATGTCGCCGAAGAGGTTGTCGGTGACGATCACGTCGAAGCGGGCGGGGTCGGTGACCATGAAGATGGTGGTCGCGTCAATGTGCAGGTAGTCGGTCTCAACCTCGGGGAATTCAGCCGCGATTTCGGTGAAGTAGCGGTTGTAGAGGCGACCGGCGTGGGTGAGCACGTTGGTCTTGTGCACGAGGGTGACCTTCTTGCGGCGGGTGGATGCCAGCTCGAAGGCGTAGCGCACCAGACGCTCCACACCGTGTGCGGTGTTGAGGGAAACCTCGGTGGCGATTTCGTGCGGGGTACCCTGGCGAATCACACCGCCGTTGCCGATGTAGGGGCCTTCGGTGCCTTCACGCACGACGACGAAATCGATGTTGCCGGGGTTAGCGAGCGGGGACACGGCGCCGGGGTACAGGCGGGAGGGGCGCAGGTTGATGTAGTGGTCGAAGGCGAAGCGCAGCTTCAGGAGCATTTCGCGTTCGATGAGGCCGGAGGGAATCTTGCCGCTGCGCGGGTCTGCACCGATGGCGCCGAAGAGGATCGCGTCGTGCTGTTTGAGGGATTCCATGGTGGAGTCGGGCAGGGTTTCACCGGTTTCCAGCCAGTGCTCGGCGCCGAGCTTGTAGTGGGTGGGGGTTACGGTGATGTTTTCGAGCTCGCAGGCGCGGGTGAGGATGCGCTGGGCTTCGGTAATGATTTCGGGGCCGATGCCGTCGCCGGGGATGACGGCGAGGTCGATGCTACGTGCTTCAGTCATGCCTCTACCGTAATACGCACCGCGGGTGGGCGGTAGAGCGTGCGGGCGGGGTCTCAGACTCTGGGCTAGACGGGCTCTGGGCTAACCCCCGTCTCTGCCCGGCTGCTGCTCCTACCCTACTACTCCCTTACCCTTCTGATTCGACCCGGCGCCCCTGGATTCTGTGGTGTTCGGCCTCTACCGGTTAAAACGATATTCCCCGGCTGATAATTCAGCCGGGGAATATCGTTATGAGTTCTCACAGGGTAAGACCCTAGACGCTATTACGCGCGCTCGCAGAGGGTGACCTTCACGTAACCGGGGTTACGGACACCGGACTGCTTTGCAGCGTTGTTAGCGGAGGTAATGGTACCTTCGGCTACGCTGGGAGCCACGAAGGAGCCACCTGCACCACCTGCGCCTGCCTGAAGCAGTGCACTAACGTTCTGGCGGTAGCGAGTGGGCTCTTCGTTACCGTTCCACTTCTGGGAGGTAATGATGGAGGAGAGGCCTCGAGCAGCACCGGAGCCGCCGCCACCGTAACCTGCGCCACCACCTGCGGAAACAACGGTCTGGTAACCGTTGAAGGACTTACGGGTGGAGTCCTCGTCCAGGTTGGTCTTATCGTTGAGGTTAACAGGGTTGGTCGCGTGAACGATTTCCAGCTTGGAGATATCGTTGTTGTCGATCTGGTAGGAGTATGCGAAGACGCCGTCTGCACCCTTACCGTCGAAGCCGGAGCCACCCTTGTCACCAGCGGTAGCGGAGCTAAAGAGTTCCTGCTTGTTCTGGCTGGTGAAGCCCAGAACGGCGTAGACGTTAGCCTTGTCGTTGTACAGCATGGGCTGCTCGCCACCTGCACCACCCTGACCGTTGCCGCCACCGTTACCACCGGCAACCTTCATAGCGGTACGATCGGAGGCGAACGGCTTCAGAACGGTGTAGTGGGAGACAGAGGTCTCAGCGCTGTCACCGGTTGCTGCGGATGCGCTTGCACCTGCGGGCAGAACGGACTTAACGTCGGGGTCGCTCAGGCGGGTGGTGGAAGCGTCGACTGCCTTGGGGTTGTAGTACTTGCTGTTCGAGGGCATGTTGTTGGTACCGGGCTGGGTACGGATACCCGCACCGCCACCGCCACCTGCAACAGCAATCGGGGTGCCGTCGATAATCAGAGCGGAGGAACCGCCGCCGGAACCACCGTAGAGGTAACGCTTCATGTCGGAGGGCTTGGACCAGTTAGCGTCAACACGAGCCTTAGCGTCTGCGGGAACGGGCTGCTCGTTGACGTCACCACCGTTACCGTAACCCTTACCACCGGTTGCGGGGCGGGTCTGCCACAGTGCGGGGCTGTCAACACCGGGCTCGGATGCCAGGTATGCAACACCACCGGCAGCGGCGACCAGCTCGATGACCTGGCCTGCCTTGACGGGGATTTCACCGGTCACGAGAGCACCGGAACCACCAGCAACCTGGGCGGAGCCGCCACCTGCACCACCAGCAACCTCGAAGCGAATCGAGTCAACCTTCGCGGGAACGGTGAACTTCACGGTGTCCTTAGCACCGGAGGGCTGACCGGAGATGTTGAACTTGGGAGCAGCTGCGTACTTGCAGGGTTCAGAGGAAGCTGCGAAAGCGGGAACTGCAGCGGAAGCTGCGACAACCGGAGCAGCCCATGCTGCGCCAGCTACAACCTTGCGGCGAGAAATGTTAGTAGACATGTATGTCCTTCGAGAGTGATGTCATTTTGAGGAATAAAAGTTATCACCCGCCGTCGTGCGCGGCGAAGAACGTCACCTGATAGGAATCGAGTGAGTGAAGTCGGCTTACGCCAAACCTCAGGTGATAACGACATAATGCTGTACTCCGCTCCCCTACATAGGGAGGCGCGCTTCAGAGCTCTTGGTGTTTGCCCTGTGAGGTCTTAGACCATCTGCGCAGATTTCGGGTACAGCCAAAACTATACCCATCAAGAACCTGTACCGCAATGGTTCCAAAAATGGTTTGATGAGGGGATTTCCCTTAAACTCTCCGCATTAGTTGAAGGTTTTTCAACCAAAATAGGTTACTTAAGAGAGTTATGGGTCTCTTAAACCCGAATTCGAACCCCATACAACCCCAAACTTTCAAGTTTTAGTTGAAGGAATATTTTTCAAAAAAGTAACTAAGGTCACTAAAAATAGCTGTTTTTGGCGTGTCATACTCACTCAAGCAAACACCCCCACACACAAACCCACAAAATATTTCTGCATGTGAGAGCAAAAAAGAGGCTCCCAGTCCCGCCCCACCACCCCGATACACTGGAAACATGCCCCTCAAGCGCACCGAACCCCAGCAGAACCCACAGCACAGCACAGAGACAGCCGAACCCGGCTACGCCGTAACGAAAACCCGCGGCACCTCAGAAAGCAGCGACCTACCCGCCGACGCAATCACCGCCTCCAGCCGCGTGCAAAGCTACCTCAGAGACAAACGCGGCTGGATGAACGTCCTCGTCGTCGCACACATGCAGTTCTTCTGCTGCGTGCTCTCCGTTGCCTTCATCAACGGCTACGGCTGGATCCCGGTTATCTCCGCGATCTGCAGCACCACCGCGCTCTACTTCCGCTACCGCTTCCCCTACGGCAGCATCTACGTGGTCATCGCGGCACTCTGCCTCACCCTCGTGTCCCCCTTCCCCGATTCACTCGCCCTCACCTGCTACCCGCCGGTCAGCCTCGCCGCCTACCACACCGGCAGGCACTGGACCCGCCGCGCCCGCGTCCGCTCCCTCATCCTCGGCTGGGTCGGCGCACTCGCCGTCACAGTGCAGGCCTCACTCTCACTCCTCTACCACTGGGATGACATACCCGCCCGCATCTTCATCTCCCTGATGCTCGGCGTGCTCTGCGGATCCATCTTCACCGTCTTCTGGTTCCTCGGCGACTCCCGCCGCATGCGCGAACTGCGCAGCGAAGAGTTCGAAGAACGCGCCCGCCGCCTCGAATACGAGCAGGAACAGGAACGCCGCCTCGCCGCACAGGACGAACGCACCCGCATCGCCCGCGAAATGCACGATATTGTGGCGCACTCGCTCTCCAGCATTATTTCTCAGGCGGACGGGGCACGCTACGCCGCCGCGAGCGCCCGCACCGCACGCGCACAGCAAACCCAACAGGCAGAGCAATCGGGTCAAGCACAGCAGTCCGGTCAGGCTGAGCAGTCGGGTCAGGCTCAGCAGCAGAGCACGCCGGACATTGCCGAGCAGACTCTCGAACTCATCGCAGACACGGCACGCGATTCCCTCACCCAGATGCGTTCCCTCCTCGGGCTACTCCGCACGGACGAGGCAACCACCTACGCACCCGTACCCACCCTCAGCGATGTACCCGCCCTCGTAGAGCAGAGCCGCCGCGCCGGACTACCCGTGACCTTCACCGGAATCATCGGCACCATGGCACGCACCCTACCGCAGGGTGCCGAGCTGGCGGCGTACCGCACCGTGCAGGAGGCGCTCACCAACGCACTCAAGCACTCCCCCGGCGCGGCAACCACCGTCACCATTCACTGGGGCGAGGACGGTCTGCACTTGCGGGTTCAGAACGACCCGGTTTTTTCTGTCTCGAATCAGCGTGCCAGCAGCCCGGTACCCGGTAGCGGTAACGGTCTGCGCGGCATGAGCGAGCGCATCGCCCTCTACCACGGCACCCTCACCTACGGTCTGCAGCCCGACGGCGGCTGGCTCGTTGAGGCGACGCTCCCCTACCGCGACCTCTAATACCTCTATACCCTGTTCGCTCCTCTTATACCCACCACTGTGACCTAGGATTGAAACTATGTACTCTTCCGCACCGCAGAACACCCAGCCGATCCGTGTGATGCTCGTCGACGACCAGCGCCTGGTACGCGGCGGTCTGAGCATGCTCGTCAACTCCCAGCCGGACCTGCAGGTCGTCATGGAAGCTGATGACGGCCTGGCGGCTATTGACGTTTTTGACCGTATGGTCTCTGAGGGGCAGGCGCCGCAGGTCATCCTCATGGATGTGCGCATGCCGCACTGCGACGGTCTGGAGGCGGCGCGCCGCATCCTGGAGCGTGACGGAGAGCGTAAAGTTTCCGAGGATGAGCGGGTGCGCATTATCATGCTCACGACCTTCGATATTGATGAGTACGTGTATTCGGCGGTGCGTGCGGGTGCGAGCGGTTTCTTGTTGAAGGACACTCCGCCGGAGCAGCTGCTGGAGGCGATTCGTACGGTGCACCGCGGCGATGCGGTAATCGCGCCGTCTGCGACTCGCCGCCTGTTGGAGAATATGATTCCGGTGTTGGACTCCCCCGTTCCTGCCGCTCCTGTTGCTCCTGTTGCCGACTCTGCGCAGGCTACTCCCCCGGCTGCTGGTTCTGAGCTTCCTAAGGCGACGTTTATTCCGGCTGAGCATGCAAGCCTTGCGCCTGTGCAGGATTATCCGCATCGTGAGTTGATTGAGCAGTTGTCGCCGCGTGAGTTTGAGGTGTTGGGTCTGATTGCGCGTGGCTTGTCGAATGCGGAGATTACGCGGGAGCTGGTGCTGTCGGAGGCGACGGTGAAGACGCATGTGTCGCATGTGTTGGCGAAGTTGGGTGCGCGTGATCGTGTGCAGGCGGTCATTATGGCGTATGAGGCGGGTATCGCCCACTAGCGTTCCCTATATATAAGGGCACAACAGAATAAAGAGCACGACAAACTAGAGGACACAGTGAAGCCCCGGCGGGCGCCCCCTTTATCGGGGCACCCACCGGGGCTCTGTAGTTAGGTGGTTTCTTGTATCTCATCGATGATTCGTTCAAAGTCGCTCATCAGCTCAGGCAACTTATTCCGGGCGATGTCCCATAGGACAGCAAAATCAACACTCACATAGCTGTGAGAAATGATGTTACGAATAGCAATGAGGTACTGCCACTCAGCCCGTTCATACCGTTCATAATCTTCTGGGTATTTTGAACGAATTCTATTGAGGGTTTCGCCAATGATCTGAAAGCGCATACAGAGCGCGTCCTGAACCACTCCGTTTGAGTCGTCTATCAGGTCTTCATATCGCTCGGGTGTAAAAGCGTAGATACGCTGGGCTGACTCAAGAATCAGGGAGAAGTCGTCAAGTGAGCTTTTCATAGCGGCAGCTCCACCATGTCCGGTTCTGCTTCCGCATAGATGCGGGGGCGCAACTGGGTCACTATATCCACGCTGCGGCCGGTCAGCTGTTCAATGCGGTGCTGAGCATCCACCATCTGCATGAACTCCTCAAAAGGGGCAACGCCCGGCATCTGCACCAGAAAATCTAGGTCGCTGGTTTCGGTCAGCTCACCGCGGGCGGCGCTACCAAAGAGTCGGGCACGGCGCACACCAGCGTCACGGAGGATCTGAAGGACCTCCGATTCATGGGGTAACGTGTACCCGCGACGTAGATTGGGGTGGCTAGTGCTCATACACCCATCATACGCGCAAAGCCAGGCTACAGGTCAGCTCCAAGAATCTGAGAGCCCAGTAGATTAGAGGGCACAGCAGAATAAAGAGCAGGGCAAACTAGAGGACACAGTGAAGCCCCGGCGGGTGCCTCCATATTGGGGCACCCGTCGGGGCGTTACTTTCTCACGCTGAGTATCCGGGTTTGCCGGGTACTGTGACTATGCCAGGTACAGCGGGGTTAGCCGCGCATACCCTCAACCGGGGACATGCGAGCCGAACGAGCCGCCGGCAGAGCCGAAGCGAGCATCGCGGCGAACACACCCACAATGAGGATGACCGCGTACCAGACGTACGGCAGGTCAAGTATGAGCGGGGCGGAAGAGCTCACGGCAGCCATCACAATCTTCGCGGAGATCGCACCGATGACCGAACCGGCAATCATGCCGAGCACCACTGCGGCGAGCGTAATCAGGATCGCCTCAATGGAAATCATGCGGCGCAGCTGCTTCCGGGACAGGCCCAGCGAGCGGAGCATCGCGTTCTCGCGGCGGCGTTCGTTGACCGACAGGGTCATCGTGTTCGCCACACCAATGATGGAGATGACCACTGCGAGCATGAGCATCACCAGGGTGAAGGTCAACATGATGGTCAGCAGCTGGTCGAACGTCTGGCGTTCCTGCAGGCCACCGGTGAAGGAGCTGTCAGGGCTTGCACGGTTCAGATCAGCCTGCAGGGTCACGTTCTCGCTACTGGTCAGCGGGGATGCCGCACGCACCAGAATGACGGTGCCGTTACCGCGTGCCTGGCTGGTGACGGTCAGCTTCGCGGCCTTTGCCTGAGCTTCCTGATCGCCGCTCGCGATTGCCTCTTGCATGCGCTTCTGAGCTTCCTCAGCGGCGGGGTTGGCAACTTCCTGCGGGTTCTTGGCGTCCTGCAGCTTGGCTGCGGTGGTCGGGTTGACAATCAGCAGGTGCTGCTTGGTTTCAGACTTGATGGGCTTGAGTTCCAGTTCGCCGAGCGGGCCGTGCGCCTTCAGACGGCTGGACTCATTCAATCCGGCGGCCTTCCAGAGTTCCTGAGGTACGAGCACGGTGTCGTCGGCAAGGTTCGAGTTTTCGTCGGGCAGGATCGCCTTCAGATCAGAGGAGCTCAGCGCTACCAGGTCAGCGTTCTGGTTGACGCTCTGGCCCTCGTACTCGACGGTGTAGTCAACCACGCCGGCAGCATAACCAACAGCGGATACCTGAACGTTCTTAATGCCCTTGACCTTGGAGGCAATCCCCTCCGCCTTGGTCACGGTGGAGGCCGCCTCAGACTGGTCGTACGAGCTGTACTTCGCCTGCGCAGAAATCGGGTACTGCTGATCCAGCGCCTTGACGAACGATGCGCTCAGGACCGTGTAGCCGGTCAGCACAGTCGACACGACCAGGGTGCCGACGAGCACAGCGCGGCCGGTGGAGACGGTGCGCTTGGGTGAACGCAGTGCGTTGGCGAGCGCGAGCCTACCGGTCTGGGTGCGGGTGACCGCACCGAGGGCACGTACCAGCGGGGGCAGTACCAGCGGGGTGATGAGGAAGACCGCAATACCGAGCAGCAGTGCCGCGAGCATGCCGAGGAAGATAGCGGAGTTACCGTCACGGTTCGTGCTGGTTGCCTTCTCGAGAGCAGTCACAACGGCGACCACGCCACCGATGGCGAAGAGGGCACCGATGATCGGGCCGATCTTGCCGGGCTTGCTGACTTCGCGGTTGGTGTGCTCGCTCATCGCGCTGATGGGCGAGATGCGCAGGGCGCTTCGTGCCGGGGAGAGCGACGCCAGAACCGTGACGATGGTGCAGATCAGGGTACTGATAATCACCGGGGTAATCGAGTACGAGATCATGATGCTGGTGAGGTTCGCACCAACCAGCGCACCGACCGGGAAGGTCAGCAGTGCACCGATGAGGGAGAACACCACGCCCACGGTAATGGATTCGACGAGCAGCATCCGTACGAGGGAGCCGCCGCGGGCACCGAGGGTGCGCAGCAGAGCGAGCTCGCGGATGCGCTGACCAACCAGCACCGCGAAGGTATTAGAGATGACGAAGGAGGAAACCAGCAGAGCCAGGGCCGCGAAGGCGCCCAGGACCACGCTAATGGAGGTGAAGACCGTGGAGATGCTCTTCTGGTAGTCTTCCAGCAGCTTCTGACCGGTCATGACGCGCGGGTCGTCTTTCTGGTTGCCAGTGCTGAGGGAGTCCTGCAGGGTCTTGAGCTTGGCGTCGGTTACGCCGTCCTTGAACTTGAGGTAGATGAGGTTCGCGCCAGCCATACTGCGGTAGCCTGCCGCGGAGCTGCTGTTTTCTGACTCGGCTGCTTTCAAGCTGGCTTCGCCGAGGGCGGTGCCGCCAATGAAGACAGCATAATTGGTGGTGGAGCCTTCAAAACCGGGGTCAAAGAGACCGACAACGGTATATTCGGCGGTCTTATTAGTACCGGGGGCGCTGACGGATTCTACAACGTCAGTGCTGGTGACCTTGCCGTTCAGCGAGAGGTTGTGCTTCTTCGCGAAGTAGGTGGAGACCATGATTTCGTGGTCGCTACTGGGGATTTTGCCCTGCACCTTGTACGGGAAGAGGCTCGAGTCGGCGGGCAGCTGGTCGTACTGCACCTGGGCTTTCTGGTCGCCGGTGCCGATCGTACCCGCAACGGCGTACTGCACCCAGTAGCCGGAGAGCAGGTCGCTCTGCTCCACCTTCTTAATCTGGTCACGGGTCAGGTAGATGGCGCTGCTGTCTTTACCGTCGCTGGTTGTAGCGGCGGAGGCAACGACCGCCTCGGCGCGGGAGAGCACGTCACCAACGGAGGAGTTGACGGTCGCCTGCAGCGAGTTGGTGAGCATCATAATGGCTGCGATGAAGAAGGATGAGATCGCGATGCCTATGCCCGTGAGGACGTATTTTCCTTTGGAGGCGCGCAGGTTGGAGCGCGCCACCGTGTTCAGTGTGGTTGCCACGGCTTATCGACCTTCCAGCTGTGCCATTGCGCCGAGGACGGCGTCGTAGGTGGGTTCGATCATTTCGCCGGCGACCATGCCGTCCTTGATGAAGACCACGCGGTCGGCGTAGGAGGCGGCATTTGCGTCGTGGGTGACCATGAGGATGGTCTGTGCGTGGTCGGTTGCGGCGGCACGCAGCAGGCGCAGCACCTCGGCGCCGGAGTTGGAGTCGAGGTTACCGGTCGGTTCGTCGGCGAAGACCACTTCGGGGCGTGCAAGCAGGGCGCGCACGATGGCGACGCGCTGCTGCTGACCGCCGGAGAGCTGTTCGGGGCGGTGGTCGAGTCGGGTTTCCAGGCCGAGGGTTTTGACCAGGTAGTCGCGCCACTGCGGGTCGGGCTTCTTACCGGCAAGGCCCAGGGGCAGGTCAATGTTCTGGCCCGCGGTGAGGGTGGGCACCAGGTTGAACGCCTGGAAAATAAAGCCGATGTGTTCGCGGCGGAACTCGGTGAGGGCGTTGTCCTTCAGGCCGAAGAGCTCGGTACCGCCAATACGAATCGAGGTTGCCGGGTTCGGATCGGGGGTGTCCAGGGTTGCGATGGTCTGCATCAGCGTGGACTTACCGGAACCGGAGGGGCCCATAATGGCGGTGAACTTGCCCTGCTCAAAGTCAACGGAGACGTTGTTGAGGGCGTGGACGGTAGCTTCACCCATGCCGTAGGTTTTGGAAAGGTTTCGTGCGGAGACGGCGGGCTGTGCCGTCTGGGCGTGAGGAGTTGTCGTAGTCATAGTTCAATTATTTCACGCAGTATGGCGCTGACTACAGGGTTTTTCTCATCCTCCAGGTTGATTTTGGCGGGTGTTCACCGGGCCTTTGCCTACGGATGCAGGGGTTCCCACTAATTCCGCGGGCTGAGATGCGCCTGTGGGTGGCTGGGCGGGGCGCTGACCTCATCCTTAAGGATGAGTGGCGGCTCAGTCAGCATTCTCTCTCTTTTTTTCCCCCCGGCCCCGTGCACCCCTGCACCCCTACCCCGCTTCTCTGCCCCGCGCCTACACCTATATATGCATGCGAAAAGCCCCCGGCTCCTCCCCCATCTGGGGTGAGGAAGCCGGGGGCTTTTTCAGGCTATCTGTTACGGCGCTGTCTGTTACGGCGCTATCTCAGGCGCTATCCGCTAATGGTAGCTGTTATGCCTTGGGTGCTTCGTAGCGGGGGAACACCGGTGCGGGTGCGGGCAGTTCAGTGCCGGGCACGAGTACGGTGCCAAGGGCTGCGAACTGGCGTGCGTTGCCTTCGGGTACGCCGAGCAGGGTCAGCAGCTTGGCGGTCGAGTCGGGCATAACCGGCTGCAGTAGCAGGGCGACCTGGCGTACGACCTCGAGGGTTACGTACAGCACGGTGTTCATGCGGTCGAGTTCGCCGTTCTTGCGCAGGGTCCAGGGTTCCTGCTCTGCGAAGTAGGCGTTGGTGTCTGCGAGGACGGTCCAGATGCGGTCGAGCGCGCGGTGGAATGCCTGCTCGTCGAAGTCTGCACGGACCGGCTCGTAGAGGGCAGCCGCCTCGTCGAGGATCTTGCGGTCGGCTTCGGTGAATTCGCCGTGGGTGGGCACGGCGCCGCCGCAGTTCTTGGCGACCATGGACAGGGAACGCTGGGCGAGGTTGCCGAGGTTGTTTGCCAGGTCGGAGTTGATGCGGTTGATGATGGACTCTTCGGAGTAGGAGCCGTCCTGACCGAAGGACACCTCACGCATGAGGAAGAAGCGCACCGCGTCGAGACCGAATGCGTCGACGAGGTTTGCGGGGTCGACGACGTTACCGACGGACTTGGACATCTTTTCACCGTTGACGAGCAGGAAGCCGTGACCGAAGACGCGCTTGGGCAGTTCGATTCCGGCGGACCACAGGAATGCAGGCCAGTAGATGGAGTGGAACCGGGTGATGTCCTTACCGATGAGGTGCAGGTCGGCGGGCCAATACTTGGTGAAGAGTTCGTTGTCGGTGTCGGGGTAGCCGACGCCGGTGAGGTAGTTGGTGAGAGCATCGACCCACACGTACATGACGTGCTTGTCGTTGCCGGGTACGGGTACACCCCAGTCGAAGGTGGTGCGGGAGATGGACAGGTCGTTGAGGCCGCCCTTGACGAAGGAGATCAGTTCGTTGCGGCGCGATTCGGGGTAGACGTAGCCTTCGTTGGCGTAGAGTTCGAGGAGCTTGTCGCCGTACTTGGAGAGGCGGAAGAAGTAGGATTCTTCTTCGGTCCATTCGACTTCAGTGCCGGTGACGATGGCGTAGCGCTGGCCGTCGCGTACTTCGGTTTCGTCTTCTGCGTAGTAGGCTTCGTCGCGTACGGAGTACCAGCCGGCGTACTTGTCGAGGTAGATGTCGCCGTTTTCTTCCATGCGCTTCCAGATGGCCTGGGATGCGACGTAGTGGTCGGGGTCGGTGGTGCGGATGAAGCGGTCGTAGCTGATGTTCAGCGCGTCGTTCATTGCTTTGAAGCGTGCGGAGTTCTCGTCGGCGAGTTCTTTGGCGGTCTTACCGAGCTTTTCGGCGGTGGTCTGCATCTTCTGGCCGTGCTCGTCGGTGCCGGTCATGAAGCGCACGTCGAAGCCGTCGAGGCGCTTGAAGCGGGCTAGCACGTCGGCTGCGATGGTTTCGTAGGCGTGGCCGATGTGCGGGTTGCCATTGGGGTAGGAGATGGCGGTGGTGATGTAGAACGGAGTTGCAGTCATAACTTTCAGTTTACCGCAGTCTTAGGCTAGGCTCTCACCGGGGTTACACTCTGATACGCGGTGGCTCATTGCGTGTGGGTGGAGGCTGCCACGCCGCATGTTTCCTCCGCGCCTACGCAGGGGCACCCGTCACCCGGACGCTCC